>Ga0209482_1001391_pt1 | contig 16759 bp, 19 predicted proteins | sample CoawatmetaG10DNA_FD_187512 | JGI IMG/M metagenome (GOLD analysis project Ga0209482, IMG submission 187512) | Marine microbial communities from the West Antarctic Peninsula - Coastal water metaG104-DNA (SPAdes) (version 2) | ecosystem: Environmental > Aquatic > Marine > Coastal ...
GGAGATATGCTTATGATTTGGTTTATCCAGAAACCATAGTACAGTACTGTGATACAAACAATGGTAACAACAACGACAAATAGAACCCCTAACAAATTAGATTCTTTTATTTTTTTGTCAAAAAAAAATCTTTGAAATTCATAATTAGATTGGTTTATTATTCAAATTTAATAAATTTAAATTAACCTACTTATATGGATTAGAACGAGCCTATAGAGCATTCATTACTTTCATGACGGTTTTGTAACTAGGAATGCCGCCTTCGGATGAGAAGAATTCACTAAGGGTGAAAAAATTGTTATTAGTTTTGATGTAACTACGAAACACCTCCTAATCTTAAGTATTCTTTGTTCGCTTGTATTGTTCTCCAATTGTAGTGATGACAGTGAAGATGATTCTTGTCCTGATACTCCAGATAGTCCGATCTGTTTAAGGTGTATTTTTTTTAGTGATGGCAGCAATGACAACTGGGTAGATTTATGTTTAGGAGATATTAATTATGTAAATGACTTCACGGGTGAAGAGATAACTTACACAGTGGAAGAATTAGAGAAAACCAAGGAATTATACGAACAATTAGTTGTCGCTAAATGTATTTTATTTAGTTGTGCTGATTCTCAGAAAGATAATGATGGAGATGGTGCAACCGATGATTTAGATTTTTGCCCTGATACTCCAGAGGGTGCTGAGATAGATGAAAATGGTTGTTCTGATTCTCAGATAGAGTCTGATTTCCCATGTATGACTCAGCTCCCTTATACCGAGCAAATGGCTATCGATGTTGCACTCATCGATGAATATTTGAGCGAACAAGGCATCACAGCACAAATAGACGAATCAGGACTTCGATATGTTATTCTTGAAGAAGGAGAAGGAAATAGACCAACGGTAGATCATACGGTAAATGTTAAATACAAGGGTACTTTAATGAGCGATAATAGTATGTTTGATGAGAATACTGATGGGATTGAATTATCGCTAAATGCTGTTATCGAGGGATGGAAAATAGGCATCCCTTTAATTAAGGAAGGAGGGAAAATAATACTCTATATGCCTTCTAATTTAGGCTATGGCTGCTCTAATTTGGGAACCACTATTCCTAGTAATGCCAACCTTATCTTTGAAGTAGAAATAATAGAAATTATTTAATGAGACACTTCAAACACCTCATCTTCTTAAGTATTCTTTGTTCACTTGTATTGTTTACCAATTGTGGTGATAGTGATGATCCCGTTGCGGATACTCCTACTAATACAACAGATGATGGTTCAACTACAGTATTAGATGCTGATGGAGACGGTGTAGCCGATGCTGATGATACTTGTGCGGATACTCCTAGTGGAGAAACTGCGGATAGTAGTGGTTGTTCAGATTCTCAGAAAGATACTGATGGAGACGGTGTATCAGATGACTTAGATACTTGTATGGAATCAATTGAAGGTGCTACAGTCGATGAAAACGGTTGTTCAAATGCTAAATATTCCACATTTAATTATAGTAGTCTCGACAGGGAGTATATTTACTATGAACCAGCAGGATTAACTATTAATGCACCACTCATATTTGTAATGCATGGATATTCAGATGATGCATCAATAATCGAGTTATATTCTGGATTTAATGCAATAGCTGACAGTGCGGGATTTGCGGTGTGTTATCCTAGAGGAACAATAGATTATCTTGGCAATCGTTTTTTTAATGCGGGGTATGACTTCCATTTAGGCATTGAAACGGTTGATGACCTAGACTTTCTCGAAACATTAGCTGAATATCTTCAAACTACACACGGATTAGACCCAAATCGGACATACGCAACAGGACTTTCAAATGGTGGTGATATGTGCTATAAAATAGCCTGTCAGGGTAGTGATATTTTCAGAGCAGTTGCATCAGTTGCAGGATTTATATTACAAGACATAAAAGACAATTGTATCAATAATATTCCTATACCTATTATGGAAATACACGGTACATCTGATGATGTAAGTCCTTACGATGGAGATATAAATAATACCGATGGATGGGGAGCCTACCCATCAACAGATTCAATGATTGAATTCTTTGCAAACAGAAATGAGTACACTACTTTACAAACTGTAGATTTTCCTGATATTAATTCAACGGATGGTAGTACTGTAACCAGTCTTAAATATACACATCTATCAAATTGTAACGACGTTTGGCTCTACAGAATTGTTGGAGGTGGTCACGACTGGCCAGGATCGTTTGGGAATATGGATATCAATTCAAGTATAGAAATATGGAATTTCTTTCAAAGCACTTATTGTAACTGATTATTTGAACCCTTGCACTGATACAGCTGAAAGTATTGATGTTGATGAAAACGTATGGGAAGTCATAGAATGGTTCATAAATCTTAACCAAAATAGTGCTACTATTTAGAGCTAAATAGATGTTATCATTGGTGAAAATTACGAATGTCATATTTGGTCGTAGATTCAACGACATAAACTCTTGACTCTACCATCCTAAGCCGTATGCTGATATAAATAAAATAAACAAACCGAGACCGATTAAGATTACCGTTCCTGCAGAAACAGCCACGAATTGAGCAATCTTTAAACCGATCCCCTTTTTAGCTTCTTCTGGAGTCTCTTTTTTTTCCAACAAGGGAACAACAAGACCACTTTCTGTTACGATTGTATCAAATTTAATATCACTGAGTCGAGTTATTATTTTATGGCGTTTGTTGTTTCGTTTTATATCCTTTTTAGACATATTATCTACCTCTTTGTATGCATTCAACTTTGATTGAATCAGTTCTTCTGATGAGGGATTCAGATTTCTTAAAGAAACAGTTTCATGGATTATAGAGGTCTTCTTTGGTAAATGGTACTTTAAATCCATACTCTCAAATTCATTTAGATAATTTGCTAAGACTTGGTTTTGAGCGGGTAAAACCTTTGTGTTCCCCTCGGCTGAAGAGGGGTATCTCTTTACAGTTTGAAATTTATAAGCTGTAGCAAAATCAAATTTTGAAGTCGCACAACTTATTAAAAACAAGAGTTAAGAAAAATGAAAAGGTGATTTTGGAAATGGTAAGGTAGTGATGATTGGCAACTTAATTTATGGGAAATCGGTACTAATCCCAAATATATGGTTGATCTATTCTCCTAAATAAAGAAGTATACTTAGGTATAGCCGCAACCCATAATCCTATCAAATACCTAACAAAACAACCCTTCCCCTACCTCGGCTGTAATTTTATAAGAAAGAAATCAAAAGAAATTATATGAGATTAGACACCCTTAAATGGAATGACCATACCTTCAAACAGCTAACCAAAGAAGCCAAGTTAATCTACTGTTTCTTTGAAGCCCATTGCAGTACTGCTGGCTTTCTTCAAGCAGATGAATCAGACATCGCTAATGGTATTGGACTGGAGCGTAGATCTGGTCTTAATTCCTTTGGTAATGTGGTTGTTCTTGCTTTGGAAGAACTAGAAGATTCAGGCTTTATCGTACTAGGAGATTATGACTTTATCCTAGTCAAAGGGACACACAAAAAGCGAGCGCATGGTAAGCTGAAAGTAAGTAATAAGGCTAAGGATTACTATAGGGTTGGAGTGCTCAAATCTGGCATGCATACAGCCGTTCTAAAGGAGATTAATAGTACTTATGAGTGTTTCTCTAAAGAGGTGATATTGGAGGAGTTTGAGGCTTATTTTGAGGTGTTAGAGCGGGAAGTATTTAATGAAGTGTTGAGATGAGCGTGATCCTTGATTTTAATCAGGGCATCAAAGGAATGTCCATCGTTTTAATTCGACAAAACTTTTGGTCAAGACTGTAGCAATTTTGGCAGTCGATATTGTCATATGAATGATTTGTGTATAAAACTCCTGGGGTGTGGTGTCTCGGGAGTTTTTTATATATTGCGCTTGAATTTTTACTAACTAAATAAACAAAAATGAAAAAAATAATTTATTTAATGATTAATTTATTTGTTGCAGCTACTCTCTCAGCTCAAACTATGGTTTTTAATGTTATCGAGGTCAAGGCAAAAGAATATTCAGCAAATGAAATGGAAGAAGCTTACGAAACATGCTGCTCGGATATGAAACCTAATAATGGGGGATTTGGACTTCAACGCATCGGAAAAGGAGCAGATAATGGTATGACTCATCGGCTCATATGGTACTGGGAAATAGGAAAAGATTTATGGGAAGGAATTGATACTGATGGAAAAGGTGAACTATTTTGGAGTCAAATGGATGATTACGTGGAGGAATACGGAGAGGGATATAAGGGTAGATCGCTCAGTAGACAAATCGGAACTAATGAAGATTATGTGTGGGAACATATTTGGGATATTAAAATTAAGGATCCCAATCAATTCAAAACGGCTCATGACAAAATTGTTAAGAAATTCAAAAAAGAATTTGAGGGGAGATGGGTAGGTTTTGGTACTTATGATATCAATTCTCCTAATGGAGCAACCCACTGGGTAGGTGTCTCAGGAGAAAATGAGGATGATCACGTGATGCTTTTGGATAAACTGCAAAGTCAGAGTGAATTTATAAAAATGTTAGCTGAAAGAGGTCAGGTAGAAAACGTACGAGATTACATGATTAAAAATATAAAGGAATATTAATTACTCTAATATTGAGCGGTTTTAATGTCAACCATTAATTTGAGAAATAAAAAAAGGATTCTAACTGATTGATGTTAAAATCCTTTTTTTTATGACCCACAAGCCTCACACTCAGTATCATCAATGGAGCAACTTCCTCTGAGGTGTGATGTCTCAGGAGGTTTTTGTGGTTGTTTAAAAAAGTATTAAATTAGTTAACACTTTAAGCTGTAAAAACCTTCGATCTTTCAACATTGCATTATGAGAAATTATTTAATGCTACTCTTGTTATTTGCCACTGTTATCGGTATTACTTATTTGCACATGACTGAGGACCCCAAACCGACTGCATCAATGCTAGGTGATTCAGTCATTAAAGCTGAAGTTAAAAAAGAGGTAAAAAAAGAAATAATACCTGAACCCGTCATTGAAGAAGTCATTGAACCTGAAGTTAAGACAGATCCCTCTGAACTGGAATCTGCACCAAAAGCAATTGGAGCGATATCCGAAATAAGTCAGCCATTGGATAAATATTATTTAATTGTGGCTAGTTTTTTAGACAATGACTTGGCATTCGATTATGCTGAAAAATTGATTTTATCGGAGTCAAATGTTATCATCATCCAACCTTTTAGCACGAGTAAATTTACGAGGGTAGCTCTCGAATATGAAACCCTTGACAACAAGATTTTCTTTATTCCAACTCGAAGGATCTTCTTAAAGGTTGTAGATGATGAAATTGTAACGAATATTGGACTGGATAAATACAAAGATGAATTCAATGAGCAGTTATGGGTATTAAAATATTGATCCTAAAGTGGTCAAGTCTTCTGTCAAAAGAAGAAGACGATTGGTGATTTAAGACCCTCAAACTTCACAAAAGGAGTCACTAACAGAGCAACTCCCCTTTCAACTTTATATCGGCAAACACATGCCCAGTTGAATCTACTTATCCGCACCTACAGAGAATTTGTACTTTTTTTCTTATACAGCCTCTTAACTTGTGCATAGCTCAAATCCATTACACAAAATTAAATTGGACTAGAGCAATACCGTCAAGTGAGAAGAATTCACTAAAGTTGAAGAATTTTTGTTAGTTTTAAATAACCAAAACCAACCAATATGTGGGAAAAACTTAAAAAACATCAAGACACGGTAGGATTTATTTCAGCTGTTGTTGTACTTCTAGGTGGTCTTATAATATTGATAGTTAATCCTCAGTCAGTTGAGTGGCAAGATATTCCTTTTTTCATTATTTACCCTGGCTGGATACTATATAGCTTGAATAAAAAAAATTACTTTGGTAGAAAATGAAATCCTTCAAATACCTCCTCTTTTTAAGTATACTCCTCTTGTTTATTTTAAGTAATCAGGGCTTTTAGCTACTTCTTATCCTTAAAATCATTTCTTCCAACGTAGTCTTTGACATCTTTATAGAAGGGGGATGAAGTGTTACACTAGTAAAACACCTTCCTCTTTCTTGACTTCCTACCACTTGATTCTCCTGTCAAAGCCTTCATTACGTTTTTGTAACTAGGAATGCCTCCTTCGGATGAGAAGAATTTACTGAGGGTGATTTCCGCTAGTTTGGAATAACGAAATAAATAAACTATTCTTTGGAATTGATTGAGATAACTTTTTTATTAGAATTGATGTTTGGACTTAATCACGACAAACAAAAAATTAATGATGAATTAATATGAACAAAATTAGATGAAAATTATACTGATCACTCTAACAATCATGCTAACCTCAACCATTTGTTATGGGCAAGACTCCTCTAATGTGTTTAGAGCTCAGCGTTTCAAAAATGATTTAAATTTTCAGAAACCATATCGAATTTTAAAGACGACATTCAAAAATTTAGATGAATTTCAAAGCTATTATCCTGGAACTGAGATTACTCTAGAAAAGCTATTAAGATTTCATTTGTTTACAGAAATTCACATTAATCAAGAGGAAAATAAATTGATCTCAATGGATCAAACTGAATTTCAGCTAAAAAAGATGAATTCAGCAGAAGCGATAACGAAAGAAACTGTAGAACTCATTAGCAATATGTACTTTGGTTCAAATGAGATGAAAGAATTCTCAAAAAAGTAAATACTAATGCCAACAATTTTTTTTCTTAAAATCGTTTCTTCCAGCGCAATCTTTGGCATCTTATAGAAAGGGTTAAACCATTATCTACAAAGCTCATATAAGCCTCTACAAAGCACTAAATTTCCCGCTAAATAAGAATTAGTTCTATACTGATACGTCTTAATAATAGGTTTAAAGCTTGTCTAAACATGGCTCAAATCTGGCATGCATACAGCCGTTCTAAAGAAGATTAATAGTACTTGTCAGTGTTTCTCTAAAGAGGTGATATTGGAGGAGTTTGAGACTTATTTTGAGGTGTTAGAGAGAGAAGTGTTTCATGAGGTGTTGAGATGAGGGTGATACTGTTTGATTTGTGGGATAACTACTGTAATGTGGTGTCTCAGGAGCTTTTTGTTATATTGAGGAAATGAAAAAAATTCTAATCAAATACAAAGACCTCTTATCATTTGTTGGTTTTTTTACGCTCATGGCTGGTATCATTCCTTTAAAGAATTATTATAAAGGCTTGGGTCATGAGTTTTTATTCTCGGAATCATTTATTTTATTTAATTATTATGAATTAATAATGTACTCAATTAGCCTAGTATCATTGACATTATCTACCGCTGGTTGGTTCTTATTGAAGAAAGAATAAAAGAATAAAAATAAATAATGTAATTGATGATACCGAGTAAATCTATGACCCACAAGCTTCACTTATGATCATCAATAGAGCAACTCCCTCTGGGGTGCGGTGTCTCAGGAGTTTTTTTTAACTAGTTACAAAATATTTTTCAAGTTCAATTGGTATGAAGGGTAGCTATAATTTTTTAGCCATTGTTAGGCACTTTTTTATTCACTGCTTAAGATTTCTCTCAAAGCATTATCAACCTCCAATTCATTCAGACCAACACTCATTTCAGGATGATATAATAATCTAATTAAATCTTGGTCGATAGGAGCATATTCTATTGTAGTTGTCCAATCTGATTGAAAAATACTTTCCATATACAATTGTGAATCCCTTGCAAATCCCAATGATTGTGTGAATTCTTCACGCAAGAGGTGTTTCTGTTCAATTGAATTAGCTCGTATAATATCAACATACATATGGCCTGAATAAAATTGATTTTGACCGTTCCACAATAAATAAAATAGTCCCCAATTGGAATTAACTAAATTTGCCTCATCTGGAAACATTTCCGCATATTTAGTACCTGAGCCAAAAAAGATATAATAATTAGATTGTAATGAATCATCCACAACTGTCACATTAAAACCATCGGTCTTTAATTCATTAATTTCAGTTCTAATTTTTTCGAATTCAGCCAACAATTCAAAACTTGGTTCCCCACCAATGAATACTTTCATTTCTGAATTCCATTTTCGAGTAATATTACTTGTATTTCCAAACTCAAAACCTAATGCGATATCTTTAAAATAATCTATAACATCAATTTCATATTCACTTAATATAAATTCTGGCAATATATCATCATCCTTTGAACAAGAAGATATCAGAATGACAATAAATAAAGAAAAAAGTAATAAAAATTTAGTGTTCATATTTCCTGAATTTAATTGTACTTAACGTAATAAGTAAAGATGTTTGGATTGATCTGCGTATGATTAATGTTTTATTCCAAACAAATATAAAATAACATTGCTTAGACCCACAGGCTTCACAACCAATATCATCAATGGAGCAGCCCCCCCTGTTAAATTCATATAGGCAAACATATGCCCAGTTGAATCCACTGATACACACCTACAGAAAATTTATACTTTTTCTTCTTATACAGCCTCTTGACTTGTGCGCAGCTTAAATCCATTACACAAAATTAAATTGGACTCAAGCAATACCTTCGGATGAGAAGAAATCGCTGAGGATAGTTTCTGCTAGTTTGAAGGGGAACTAAAACATTACATTTAATGTCATTTAATTGAATATTGTTAAATATTATCATTGCACTTAAATTATCTAATCAGAATCTATGAAAAACATCAAACACCTTCTCTTCTTAAGTATTCTTTGTTCACTTGTATTGTTCACCAATTGTGGTGATAGTGATGATCCCGTTGCGGATGATAATATCGATGATGGTTCTACCACAGTACTAGATGGTGATGGTGATGGTGTTGTAGATAATGATGATACTTGTGCTGACACCCCTAGCGGTGAAACAGTAGACAGTAATGGCTGTTCCGATTCTCAAAAAGATACTGATGAAGATGGGGTAACAGATGATTTAGATACTTGTGCTGATACCCCTAGTGGTGAAACTGCAGATAGTAGTGGTTGTTCCGATTCTCAAAAAGACACAGATGGAGATGGAGTAACAGATGACAAAGATACTTGCGCTGATACTGCTGAAGGTGCAGAAGTAGATGAGAATGGATGTGTTATAACTATTGATGATAGTACTTCAAGTACATTTAATATAAATGTTACTGCAAATAGTAGTGCCAATTATATCTTAGCTGGAACAGATCGTAATGGAGATATCTCAGGAAATGATCCTGAGCTAACTTTTAAAGTGGGAGACGTAATTAATTTTAGTGTGAATGCTTCTGGACATCCTTTTTATTTGAAAACTACGGCAGGGACTGGTGTAGATAATGGCATCAGTGGAGTGACCAATAATGGTACCACGGATGATACTACAAGCTGGACCCCTACTACAGCAGGGACATATTATTACCAATGCTCACTTCACGGGGGAATGGTTGGTACAATTATTATTGAATAAATACCTAGTTGAGAAATAAGTACTATGAAAAATCTGATTTACATCATTCTTATTTGCCCCCTACTCGCTTTGGGACAGACTCTTAATGAAGACAAAAGTGCCTTGGATACTGAATGGGATCTTACTGAATCCGAATGGAAAAATAGACTTACTGAACTTGAATATTATGTGCTGAGACAAAAAGGTACAGAGTACGCTTTTACAGGAACCTATTGGGACAACAAAGAAACAGGTATCTATCGATGTAAAGCTTGTCAATTGGCCTTGTTTACCTCCGATACAAAATACAAATCAAATACGGGATGGCCCAGCTTTTGGGAGCCTATCAATACGGAAAATGTAGCAGAAGAAAAAGACTTTGAGCTCGGTATTATCCGCACAGAAGTAGTTTGCTCAAGATGCGGTGGTCATTTGGGTCATGTTTTTCCAGATGGTCCCAAACCTACAGGTCTTAGATATTGCTTAAATTCTGCTGCACTCGACTTCGAAATAGAAAAAATTAAAAAATAAGCAGTACCTCCTTCAAAAAATATGTTCCATGAGTTCTCATCTAGCTTTAGTTTTTAATTTGGTAACTGAAGCTGTAAAGGAAAATTATGGGAACAAAAAGGGCTTTTATCAAGTATGGAGTTAAAAATTAGGGACATTCCTAAAACCTATACTTTCACTATATATGCCTTAAAAGTCTTTTGGAAAGAATTATATAAATATTAGAACCCAAAAACCTCACACCCAAGAGCACCAACAGAGCAGCTCCCCTTCCCCTTTCAAATTCATATGGGCAAACACATGCCCAGTTGAATTCACTGATACGCACCTACAGAGAATCTGTACTTTTTCTTCTTGTAGCGCCTCTTTACTTGTGCATAGCTTAAATCCATTACACAAAATTAAATTGGACTAAAGCAATACCTTCGGATGAGCAGAATTCACTAAAGGTGATTTCCGTTAGTTTGAAATTGGGTGCCAATACGATACACGCAATATTGAGCAACAAATCAAAATAATCAATTTAGTTTACTGCTAAAATCAAACTATTATGAAAAAATTATCGATTAGAACTTCAGTAATCCTAATTTTAAATTTATTTTTATGAGTATTTTTATTTTTCGAGTACCTCGAAATAACTGATTTATTAAATGATTATCATTTTAATTTAATTGCAATTGCTTTCTGTCTTACATCTGCATTGTGGAATTTCACATCGATACTTGATAAAAAGAAGAATAAAAATTAACCCATAGGCATATCTTTAGCTTTCAATAGGGCCCATTTATTATCCTTAAAATCGTTCCTCTTCCTTGATTTTCTACCAATTGATTCTCTTATCAAAGCCTTCATTACGTTTTTATAACTAGGAATGTCTCCTTCGGATGAGAAGTATTCACCACTAGTGCAGATGGTTTTTCCGCTAGTTTTAAAGTATGTGCATTACAATGCCAACATTATTTCTTGGAGTTAGTTAAAATATCTTTTTAACTTGTATTGGCTTAAACTAACAGCTATAAAACACTTCAAACACCTCCTCTTCTTAAGTATTCTTTTTTCACTTGTATTGTTTACCAATTGTGGTGATGAGGATCTTGGAGATAAAAGAATATGTACAACCTGTGAGGAAGAACAGGCAGATGGAAAAGTCTTGTTTGTTCAGGCTTGTGTAGGAGATGTGACGGTCTCAGGTGGAAATACTTACTATACAGAAGCTACTCTGCAACTGTGGGCAGACAGTCATGAAGGTGAATGCAATAGGGATTAAAGTATGAAACACTTCAAATAAAAACTATGAAAAATCTAGTTGCATTTATGGCGCTGCATTTGATAGTAGCTTCGGCGATGAGACACAAGTAAGGACAGTGGCGAGGGGTTGGCGGTGTTATTGCACTCACTTAAAAAGAAGTACTACAGGAGCGGTATCAAGGAAGGTTGTCTACCCCAGGATAGTACAAATCATTTAATTAATTGAAGGGAAGCTCAGAAATATCATTTTCACATAGCGAATTACATCCAATTATACGAGAAACATTCTTTCGCTTCCAATTTGAAAGGGTACACGCTGGAATTATTGTTTTGTAATCAATTGATAAGGCGTCAAAATGATGGAACAATAAAAGGTTGATATGGTAAGAATTGTATTTTGACAAAATGAAAGCTGGAATTGGTGCTTAATGGTCAAATTTACTTGAAAAATTTCTGCATAAGATATTAAGTTGATATTCAGCTCATTGGATTTGACTGTCCCAAATTTGGGATAAGATATTATGAAATCGTTATATAATATGGAAGAGTCAGTTATATCTCCCTTATCTTAATATTTCTATACCAGACACCATCACCATGATCTTGTAACGCGATGTGTCCTTTTTTACCAGTACCAAAACCGGAAATTTTATTGAATTTGCTATTGGCAACCATTTCTTTCCATTCGTGTGTCCAAATATCAAATTCCTCAACTTTATAGCCATTCAACCAGTGCTCCACATGCCCAATTTTAAAGTATTTAAAAGTCATCTTCAAAAATACCCTTTGACCGATGGCAAAGGTCATGTTATCTTACATAAGTAATATGAATATTGGTTTAAAGTAACGGAAGCATTTTATCCATACATCATGAATTTAAAAGACAATTAAATTGTTTAAAATGCTAAGAAAGAATTGGATGAAGATTCTGGCAAAGAATAAATGGAAACCATTGTTTCATCTTAAAATCAAACCGCTTTAGATTGTATTCTGTTGTTGATATAGAAACCACTGGAAATGGTTACAAAGGTCAGAAAATTACTGAAATATCTGTTTTTCTGTTTGATGGCCAAAAGGTAATTGATGAATTTACTTCATTGGTAAATCCTGAGCAAAGAATTCCTCATTTTATAACTAATCTTACGGGTATTACGGAGGCAATGGTCAGTACGGCACCAAAATTCTATGAGATTGCTAAAAAGGTAGTTGAAATCACCAAAGATGCCATTTTTGTGGCTCATAATGTAACCTTCGATTATAATGTTATTAGAGATGAATTTAAAAGTTTAGGCTTCGATTTCAAAAGAAAAAAACTATGTACCGTAAGGCTTTCTCGTAAAATAATTCCTGGATTACCCTCTTATAGTTTAGGTAATATTTGTTCTGCTGAAGGCATAGAAATAGCTGAAAGACACAGAGCAAAAGGAGATGCAGAAGCTACTGTAGAGCTATTTCGTAGATTACTTGAAAGGGATCATAATTTTACGATTAATAGTTTTTTAAACTCTAAGTCTAGAGAAGCTAGCTTACCTCCTTTACTAGACAGACTAGTTGTAGATAATTTACCTGAAACGCACGGTGTTTATTATTTCAAAAACGGACAAAAAGAGGTTATTTATGTTGGTAAGGCCAACAATATAAAACAACGAGTGATCAGTCATTTTTATGATAAGAAGAAAAAAGAACAAACCATGTGTCTAGAAACTGCAGATATCACCTGTACAGAAACTGGAAGTGAAATCGTGGCTCTTTTGCATGAATCATCGGAGATAAAACATTTTTATCCAAAATTTAACAGAGCGCAACGAAGAGCTGGTGAGGCGGTTGGATTGTTTTGGTACGAAGATCAAAAAGGAATACTCCATTTAGCCTATGACCGACTAAAATTAGCTCCAAATCCAGTCATGAAATTCTATTCGATGGCGGAATGCAAGAGCGTGCTGGAAAAAATATGTGAAGAATTTGAGTTATGTCCAAAATACTGCCATCTTGAGACCCATGTAAATGCTTGCTTTCACTTCCAAATTAAAAAGTGCAAAGGGATTTGTTCTGGAAAAGAAACTCCAGAAAAATATAATAATAGAGTTCAAAAAGCTGTTAAATCTTTGGGTTTACAAACCGAAAAGTTAGTCCTCAAAGAAAAAGGTAGAAACGACAAAGAATTAGGGTTTGTCTTGATTTTGAATGGCATATATCAAGGCTTTGGTTACATAAATAAGGACATTAAAATCCAAGATCCAGAAGAATATGAACGGTATCTTCAGCCTAAAAAAGATAATAGAGATGTTCAAAGAATCTTAACCTCTTATATCGCTAAGAAAGTAGGTCCTGAAACATCGTAACGCTATTATTTATGGTCTATTCTAATAACCTTCTAGTTAACTCCAGGATATTTCTAGGCCTATTGACATCTTATTCAGTATTCTAAGGTAAACCACACTTATTAAAGTTCCATCGATATGCAATAAAAGGATGTCGGCAATAGTAGATGAAGAATTAAGATATTCAAATTTACAAACCCTATTGGATGATAATGATAGACATCAAAGCATAAAAGGAGTATCCATTATTTTAATTCGATAACCAGTTTGGTCAAGAGCTTATTAATTTGTGTATCTAACTCCTGAGAAGTGGTGTCTCAGGCGTTTTTTTATGCTTTAAATTTTAAATATGAAAGATCTTATGACTCCTTTTTAAAAAAGATGATATTGTCCTCCTGAGATGAAAGGCTCCTGTTCTATTAAACAAGTTTTACTAGCTCTTGCTCCTAAACTCTCTCACCAAGAGTTGAAGATCAGTGAAGGGGGTACAGTAAGTACCCCTTTTGCCACTATGGCTAACGGGACTTTTGATGAGGTTTTTGAACAGACTAGAAAAGATCTTCTTGAATATTGCAAAATGGATACCTATGCCATGGTAGAGATCTTAAGGATTTTGAGGGATAAGGTTAATTCTTGATTATCATGAAAGCCCAATACTCCTAACGCTATGAAGTTTTGGATCTAAAAGAGAAACATTACTTTAGCGAAATGGTAACGGAAACCTACGATCACTGACTGTCAGGTAAAAACAACTTGAGTGAAGATAACCCTGAATCCAATCTTTAGTTTGATCATTGGTGATGAATTCAGAAAACATCTTTTTTACTAATTATTTAATTTGCTAGACATGAATTATTCAAAATTATTTGCACTAATATTCTTTGTCATATGCATAGGTTGTGAGGAAAAAAAACAGACTTCTCAAAAGCAATGGTTTAAAGGAAATTTACATACGCATTCCTATTGGAGTGATGGAGATGAATTCCCTGAAGTAATCATGGATTGGTACAAGTCAAATAATTATCAGTTTGTTGCTTTGACCGAGCATAATGTCTTGGCAGAGATTGATAGGTGGAAAGTGATCTCGCAAGATTCAATTTATCAAAAAGCTTTTAAAAGCTATCTTGACACCTATGGCTCCAACTGGGTCAAGTACAAAATAGACTCGTTAAATCAAATAAAAGTAAAACTAAAGACCTACCAAGAATATAAAGATCTATTTGAAGAAAGAGAGAAATTCCTAATTATTCAATCTGAAGAAATTACAGATCACTTTAAAGGAAACCCTTTGCATATGAATGCAACAAATATTCAAAAGAAAATAGATCCTCAAGGAGGAAATAGTGTAATGGAAGTTCTTCAAAATAATATTGACCAGGTAATAAGTCAAAGGGATGAATTGAATATTCCAATGATTGTACATATCAATCACCCAAACTTCGGATATGCTATAAGGCTTGAAGATATGATAGGCTTGAAAGATGAAAGATTTTTTGAGGTATACAATGGGCATAACTTGGTTCATAACTCGGGAGACTCTATCCACATGTCAACTGAGAGTATGTGGGATTACATCAATATAGCCTATGTTCAAAACCATAAGCCATTGATGTTTGGAATTGCTACGGATGATGCTCATCATTATCATGTTCAAGGTAGTAAGTGGGCTAATGCTGGTAGAGGTTGGGTTATGGTTCAAGCAGATTCACTCAATCCAAAATCATTAATAACTGCTATGGAGTCTGGACAATTTTATGCAAGCACTGGAGTTGAACTCGAAAATTTATTATTAGATAATTATCAGCTTTCCATTGAAGTAAAAAAAGAAATAGATATAACATATCAAATATCTTTCATAGGCTATAAAAAAGGAAAGTCTAAGCCAGAAGAATTTATGTCTGTTGAAGGGGAAAAGGCTATATTTCAATTGACAGATGATATCCTTTTTATAAGATCTAAAATCATTTCATCAAAATTGCAGGAAAACCCTATTGAAGATTTGTTATATGAAAGAGCATGGACGCAACCTATGATAATAACGAACAAATAATAAGGCTATAATTTACTGCTAGTTTTAGCCTTATTATAAAAATTGATTCGGATTTTTTATTTGACAAATTAAATTTTGAAACACCTAATAAAAATATGAGACTATCCAAAGTCATGTTTTCCGATTACGATAAATTCTACAATGAAATTGCCGATGTTCAATTTTTCTACGGTGAAAGACCTGATGATGATACAGTGAATCACACACTCACTGAAGGTTGAAAGAGGATTGATTTAAACATCATTCTCAGCAAGGAGCTTCAGCGTATCCACGAGGTTATGGTCATCCTCCTTTGAATCACCTTTTACATTATGGCAAAAGTTATAAATTACCTTGTGGAGATTCTCCCGCTACTTTATACAACTTAAGATTAAAAAAAAAGAAAGATTTCAATGAATAAGGTTTACGATACCAAACTTCGTAAATTTCAAATTTGCCTTTACGGTCTTGGATTCCGACCCAACTCTTAGATAAAACCGCAGTTTCTGAATTAGCTAGAAATTCAGATAAAGGCATACCAATATATGGTGCAGAGTATACAGGATAATAAGGCTTAAAAGGGTATAAAGGCTGATGATAGAAAAAAGGTTGGCAAGAACTTATCGATAAGATTAGGATGGTAGATAGTATAGCTACTTTCATGGTACTAAGATAATATTTAAACATCATTCTCAGCAAGGAGCTTCAGAGTATTCACTAGTTTGTTGTCATAATCCAATTTTAATATCTATTAAAGTTCTCTATTCACAACCTCGGGGTTAATAATCATTATAAATGGTAACAGTAAAAGGAAAACCCACTATATACTACGGGGTGGGTAAGTAATACAAAATCAAAATAGGTTTTCAACTACGATCAAATACTTAAAAAAGTAATCCGCACTTCGAGCTTAGCGGTCATGCGTCAGATAACACCATAATCTTATCGCTATAGCGAAGTACATTTAGACACGGTACAACCCAGATATCAGTATTACTAAAAGTAAAAGAAGAGCCCATACAACTGCATTTATTATTAATAGGGCTTTAGATCCACGTTCACCTCGCTTATACCCCACAAAAGCCAATATTGGAGATATTATTAAACCAACACTTGGTATAAATGTAAGTCTTCAAACTAATGTTTACCAGAGATAATTAAAGTTAAGTCATAAATTTAATCGTTGCAACAGGTGTTGCTTTCTTCTTTTTTTCATTGTTTTTAGTTTAATTAAATGTCGTTGTTTTAAG
>Ga0209482_1001396_pt1 | contig 16689 bp, 20 predicted proteins | sample CoawatmetaG10DNA_FD_187512 | JGI IMG/M metagenome (GOLD analysis project Ga0209482, IMG submission 187512) | Marine microbial communities from the West Antarctic Peninsula - Coastal water metaG104-DNA (SPAdes) (version 2) | ecosystem: Environmental > Aquatic > Marine > Coastal ...
ATGTAAATGTGCTTTTTGCATTGTGTTACCTCGTGCCCTCTTGTGAGGGCTATAGTTTAGCTTATGACTCACGCTTGGTGGTAGCACGTGCTTGCTTTTGTGCTGCGTAGACTAAAGCTCTAGCCTTGTTCATTGCTTCAAGTGCTTGTGCTACCTTAGCAGCATATAGCATATCCTTGAGCTGTTCATTATTGTTATCATACATTCCATTGAGGTCAGACTGTACGCTCCAATAGATGTCCTCAAGGCCCTTGCTTGCCTTGTTAGCTTCTTGATGTACATAGGATAGGTTAGCTTCATGGTTCATGCTGTGCGCTCCTGATAATCCATAGCAGCCTGAGCTATGTCGTTGTTGAAATAATGACCACTAGCGAATTGACCAAACACATAAACCCATGTTACGTATTCGTTACGCTCAGTCTTAGCTAATACTATATCTAGTTGCTCACTAGCTGACTTCTTAGCTTCAAGTATAGTTATACCTTTTAAACCCGCGACCTTGTGCATTTGGGCTGAATCCGACACTTGATTAAATACCTGCATAGTAACTCCAATGGCCTTAGGCCTGTTGCGTTGTTGTTGGGTTAAGTATACACCAGCTGACTAATGTGTCAAGCACTAATTACAACTGACTCACCAGTCACATAATAAGTAAAGGTTGACAAGTGCTAGACAAGCATGATACTCGTGCGCGCACACACAATAGATAGGCGAGCCAAGGCGCTATGCAATATGTGTGCCAATATCACCTAAGCGACGATCACAGGTTAGGCATGGCATTACATAGGTATGCGTCAGGCTATGCTTGAGTGGCCTTATATGAGCTCATAGCGTGTGTGCATAAGTTATCCACAGCGTACCTAGGTTATCCACAGGCTCTATAGGCACCCACCTCGGCATACATTTGTCAACCTCTGTGACTATTGTCACCTATGTAGTCACGCCTATTGACAACCCATGTGCCTTGTGTTAACCACGGGCTACCTAGGGCTACCATAGCTCACCTAGGTTGTCAAGTGTGTGACTATTGTGCCCTGCGTAGTCACCACGGTTGACCTAGGGCCTTGAGTATGCTAAGGAAAACTTCGGGGGCGGGGGGCTGTGGACTTCTCGGTATAATAGTGGCTCCCTCAGGCACATAAAATAAGGTGATTCTACTTTTCCTTGGACTACAAAAGTCAACAAAAGAATCCAAAAGAAAACACGAGCAGAGCTTAGTGGTACAAAGGTATGACCAATATGCCTTATGTATGCTAAAGGCTCTTAAGTATACAAAAGAAGTCTAAGGAAACATAAGAAATAACTTGACTTCTAGCTCTAAATATGTTATAATATACTTATGTACTTAAGCAGCTTTAAACAATCCTTTAGTTGATCCCTTAGTAGTTAATTATGAATTATTAAAGAATAACTTAACGATACACTAAAGACACTTAAGTATACTTAAGATACTAAAGACTCAATCTCAACACAGAGGTAATTGATTTGTCAATAACAAAAGACACTACTGCTAAAGTACCCAAGAGGAAAGGTAGACCACCTAAGTCAGCACTAAAGAAGCCTAAGGGTATTATTGGTCGGCCTAAAGGTGATGCTACAATCATCAATGAGTATAAAGCTAGGATGCTAGCCTCACCTAAGTCTGCTAAAGTGCTAGATGCTATATTTGATGCTGCCTTAGATCATGACCATAAGAACCAAGCAAGTGCATGGAAGCTTGTCATGGATCGTGTTGCGCCTGTAGCAGCCTTTGAGAAAGAGATCATTAAGGGAGGCGGTAAGAGCTCAATACAGATCAATATTACTGGTGTTGGCTCTACAGACATCTCTGGTGCTCAAGATCCTCAAGAAGATATAGACGATGCAGAGTATGAGGTCATATGAGTGATCTAACGATAGAGCTCCTAGACTGGCAAAAGAAAGTATGGGCAGACGATACACGCTTCCGTGTAGTTGCCGCTGGCAGACGTTGTGGTAAATCACGCCTAGCTGCTTGGTTATTAATTGTCAATGCCTTGCAAGCTAACCTACCCAACTCCCATGTATTCTATGTTGCCCCAACACAAGGGCAGGCTAGAGACATCATGTGGAAGCTTCTAGTAGAGCTAGGTGCTCCAGTCATCAAGTCAGCACACATTAACAATATGCAAATTACATTGCTTAATGGCGCCACAATAAGCCTTAAGGGAGCCGATAGACCAGACACTATGCGTGGTGTCAGCCTCAAGTTTCTAGTGCTTGACGAATATGCAGATATGAAAGCTGAGGTGTTTGAAGAGATCCTACGCCCAGCCCTAGCTGACCAAAAGGGTGGAGCCTTATTCATAGGCACACCTAAGGGTCGTAACCACTTCTATGACTTATACAAGTATGCAGAGCTCTCTGGTGACGACGACTTAACATTCACAGCATGGCACTTCACAAGTTACGATAATGAGACTCTAGACGCAGAAGAGATTGATGTAGCTAAGAAGAGTATGAGCTCTCACGCCTTTCAGCAAGAGTTCATGGCATCCTTCAAGAACCAAGGCTCTGAGATGTTCAAAGAGGAATGGCTCAACTTCGGTACAAAGCCTGCCTCAGAAGGTGACTACTATGTAGCCATTGACTTGGCTGGATTCAAGGATGTAAGCAAGAAGAAGGGTAACACCTCACGCTTAGACTCCTCAGCAATCTCAATCGTATATGTTACAGAAGATGGTTGGTTCGTAGAGGATGTTATCCATGGACGATGGACACTAGACGACACAGCTAAGAAGATATTTCAAGTGGTCAAAGACTACAAACCCATGAGCATAGGCATAGAGAAAGGTATCTCTAAGCAAGCTGTTATGTCACCACTAATGGATATGATGAAGCGTCAGAACTTCTACTTTCGTGTAGAGGAGCTATCTCATGGTAACCAACGCAAGACTGACAGGATCATGTGGGCCCTCCAAGGACGTTTTGAACATGGGCGTGTTACACTAAACAAGAAGAAGAAAGAATGGCACCCAGTCTTCCTAGACCAGCTATTTGCTTTCCCAGACCCCTTAACCCACGACGACCTCATAGACTCCCTAGCTTACATAGATCAGCTAGCTAAAGTAACTTATGCAGGTAACTTTGAAGAGTTGGATAACTTTGAAGCCCTTGACTCACTCACTGGATACTAACATATGAACAAGCAGATGTACCTAGACGACAACAACGAATCAACAGATCCTATCATTATAGAGCAATCACTTGAAGATTGGGTCATGACTAAGGTCAATGACTGGGGCGACTACTACGAGCAGAACTATTCTGATAAGCACCAAGAATACTATCGCCTCTGGCGTGGTCAATGGGCCGCTGAAGATAAGACTAGGCAAGCAGAACGCTCACGTATCATTGCTCCAGCACTACAGCAGGCCGTAGAGTCCAACGTAGCAGAGATAGAAGAGGCTACCTTCGGACGTGGTACTTACTTTGACATCAAAGATAACATGGGCGACACAGAGACTGCTGATATTGCATTCTTACGTAACAAGCTACATGAAGACTTTGATATGTGTAAGATACGCAGGGATGTATCTGAATGCCTAATCAACTCAGCTGTCTTTGGTAATGGCATGGGTGAGATTGTATTAGAAGAAGTTAACGAGATGAAACCTTCCACTGAACCAATCATGGATGGCGCTATGGAAGCTGTAGGAGTCACTGTGTCTAAACGCACTGTGGTACGCCTACGTCCTATCCTCCCTCAGAACTTCCGTATTGACCCTACAGCCACTAATGTGGAAGAGGCACTAGGTGTAGCCATTGACGAGTTTGTCGGCTCTCATATCGTTGAGCAGCTACAAGAGAGTGGTGTATACCGCGACATAAGTGTAGGCTCAGCCACAGAAGACTTCAACATTGAAGCAGATCAAGACCTAACTGTCTACCAAGATGATAAGGTACGTCTAACTAAGTATTACGGCCTAGTCCCTAGGCACCTGCTTGAGGCAGAGCTTGAGTTTGATTTAGAAGAAGAAGATAGAGAAAGTTATTATATAGAAGCTGTTGTCATCATAGCTAACGAAGGTCACTTGCTCAAGGCTGAAGCTAGTCCATACATGATGAAGGATCGTCCAGTCGTTGCATTCCCTTGGGATGTTGTCCCTTCACGATTCTGGGGCCGTGGCGTATGTGAGAAAGGCTACAACAGTCAAAAGGCACTAGATGCAGAGCTAAGGGCTCGTATAGACGCTCTAGCGCTTACAGTACACCCAATGCTAGCTATGGACGCCACACGCATCCCACGCGGCACTAAGCCAGAGATTCGTGCTGGTAAGCTATTACTGACTAATGGTGACCCTCGTGAGATCATTAATCCATTCAACTTTGGCAATGTAAGCCAAATAACCTTTGCTCAGGCTCAGGCACTACAATCAATGGTACAGCAGAGTACAGGTGCTGTTGATTCTTCTGGTGTTGGTGGCTCTATAAACGGTGAGGCGACTGCTGCAGGCATATCTATGTCTCTAGGTGCAATAATCAAGCGACATAAGCGCACTTTGATTAACTTCCAAGAATCTTTCCTGATACCTTTCGTGCGGAAAGCAGCTTGGCGTTATATGCAGTATGAGCCTGAGCTCTATCCAGTATCTGACTATAAGTTCAATGCTACATCTACGTTAGGAATCATTGCTCGTGAGTATGAGGTCAGTCAGTTAGTCCAGTTGCTACAAACAATGGGCAAGGACACACCTTACTACCCCATCATGCTTAAGTCTATCGTAGACAACATGAATGTTTCCAACCGTGAAGAGTTGATTGGTCTAATAGATAAGGCTGCTGAACCTAATCCTGAAGCACAGAAAACTGCTCAAGAGACTCAAGCTGCTCAAATGGCATTCCAAGCCGCACAAACTGCCACATTGACTGCACAGGCACATGAGTCCGAGATGCGAGCACAGAAGTTAATGATTGAAGCTCAAGCAATACCTGCTGAGATGGAGATTGACCGTATTAAGGCCATCACTACTAACCTAAGAGACGGTGAAAATGATGATCGTGAGTTTGAACGTAGGTTAGCAGTCGCTGATCGTATGCTCAAAGACAAAGAAATTGATTTAAAACAAATGAATCTTCATGGAGCACAGAATAATGGTATCCCAACGCGAACTCAACCGAGTGGTGGAGCAGGTCAACAGCAGCTACAAGGCATTGCTGGAGCGCCTAGACAAGGTAGAGGCCCAACTGGAGACTATAGCGGCCTCTAGCACACTTTCTAAGAAAAGTAAAGAAAAACATTGACTTTCAAGTAAATATATGTTATAATAGGTAGTATAAATGACAGATAATGAATTAGAGATTTACTTTAGAGAGATGCATGAACTATTCCGTATGGAAGGTTGGCAATCACTCATTAAAGACTTAACTCTCAACCTCCCTCTCATTAATTCAGTTGAAAGTACCAAAGATGATAATGACCTTTACTTTCGTAAGGGCCAACTTAACATCATAGGTACTATTCTCAATCTAGAAGAGACAACACGAATGGGACAAGAAGAGTTCCAGCGAGTAGAAGACCCCATAGAGGACAACTACGCTGATGTTTAAGTTCTACGATTACAAGTGTGTCTTAGGACACATCAACGAACATATGGTTAAGGGCTCACCAGACACACAACTGTGTAAAACCTGTAAAGCCCATGCAACCAGACAAGTTTCCTCACCACGACCTGTACTTGAACCCTTCTCTGGCGACTTCGCTGGCGCTAGTATCAAGTGGGCTAGAGATCATGAGCGTGGTAGAGCAAAAGCAGAGAAAGCCAACCCTGAATAACAGGATCTTTCATTTTTACTTTCTCCATAATACTAAGGTACGGAGTTTAATATGGCAGCAGTTATCCTTGAAGACGAGGACTTGAACACTGAGCGTTTTGATAGCTTAGACGGTATGGACGAAGGATCAGAGTTGAAACAGGCACCTGAACAAGGCAACCCTGAACCACAAGCTCAACCTCAGTCACAAGTACCTGACAAATACAGCGGTAAGTCACTAGAAGATGTAGTTAGGATGCACCAAGAGGCTGAGAAGCTCCTAGGTCGTCAAAGCTCTGAAGTAGGCGACTTACGTAATGTTGTAGATAGTTATATCAACACACAACTCAACGATCAGAAGCCAGCACAGGCAACTGACGACACAGATGAAGAATTAGATTTCTACTCTGACCCTGAAAGGGCTATGAGCCGAGCTATAGACAATCATCCTTCAGTTAGAGCAGCAGAACAGTCAACGAGAGCTTATCAACAGCAAACCTCCATGGCACGTTTAAAAGAAGGTCACCCAGACTTACAAGAGATCGTAGCTGATCCTAAGTTCGCTGAGTGGATTCAAGCTTCTAACATTAGGACAAAGATGTTTATTGCGGCAGATCAGCACTTTGACGTAGAGGCAGCTAATGAGTTATTCTCCTTATGGAAGGATAGGTCAGGAGCCATTCAACAGACAATACAGGCAGAGAAAGATGGAAGACAGAGGGCTGTCAAGGATGGGTCAACAGGATACACACGTGGTAATCCAGACTCAAGCACTTCCAAGAAGATCTATAGACGCGCTGATATTATTAAACTTATGAAAACTGACCCCGAACGCTACTTAGCGCTCTCTGATGATATACAAAAAGCATACGCAGAGAAACGGGTGAAATAACCTTATATAGAGACATTAAAAATGACAAATTCAGTATATCCCGCCATGGGTGGATTGGTTGATAACACATCAGCCGCAACATTCATCCCAGAGATTTGGTCAGACGAAGTAGTAGCAGCCTATGAGAAATCATTAGTTGTAGCTCCGCTAATCAAGAAGATTTCCATGCAAGGCAAGAAGGGTGATACAATTCACATCCCTAAGCCTACACGTGGTTCCGCAAACGCTAAGGTAGAAGCTACCGCAGTTACCATTCAATCTGATGTTGAGTCAGAAGTTAACGTTGTAATCAACCGACACTTTGAATACTCACGTATGATTGAAGATATTACTAACGTACAGGCTCTTGCTTCGTTACGTCAGTTCTATACTGGTGATGCTGGTTATGCCCTAGGCAAACAAGTGGATGATGATCTATTAAACCTTATGAAGAGTTTTGGTAATGGTAACGGCTCAGTATATCCTACTTCAGCCGCATTCTATCCTAAAGCTGATGGAGTAACCACGGCATACACAGACGATACTGTAAAACCAGTAGACGTATTTACGGATAAGTTCTTCCGTGATATGATCCAAAAGTTAGACGATGCAGACACGCCAATGGATGGTCGCTTCCTTGTTATTCCACCTGCTTTACGTAATGCACTAATGGGTATAGAGCGTTACGTATCCAGCGACTTTGTTAATGGTCGTGGCGTAGTTAGCGGTAAGATCGGTGAGTTGTATGGTGTTGACATCTTTGTTTCAACTAACTGCCCTATTACTGAAACCGCTGCTGCCAACGGTGCTACAGGTGGTGGTCAAATCCGAGGTGCTATGCTAGGCCATAAGGACACTATGGTAATTGCAGAGCAACAGGGCATCCGCTCACAGACTCAGTATAAGCAAGAGTTCTTAGGAACATTGTATACTGCAGACCGTTTGTATGGTACTAAGGTACTACGTCCAGAGACAGGGTTCTTGCTAGCTGTAAACGGTTAACATTAACTAAAACAATAAAAGGAGCTTCTTGTACAACACTTGACGCTCCTTTTTTTTACATTACAGGAAAACACAATGGCAGTGACGTACCGAGGTGAAACTTTTGCAGGTTATAACAAACCCAAAGCATCAGCCAAAGGTAAGAAATCACACGTAGTCTTGATTAAAGATGATGGTAAAGACCGTATGATACGTTTTGGTGAGAAAGGTGCTAGTACAGCAGGTAAACCTAAATCAGGTGAGTCTGATACAATGAAAGCTAAACGTAAGTCTTTTAAAGCTAGACACGCTAAGAACATTGCTAAAGGTAAGACCAGTGCAGCATACTGGGCTAACAAAGAAAAATGGTGATAACATGAAAGGCGTTAAGCATTATTTAAAGAATGGTACTGAACACAAAGGTGCAGTGCATAAGACCAAAGGCATGGCTATGACAGGAGCAAAACATACTAAGTCAAGTAAAGATTTGTTTCATAAGAAAGACCTGTCACCCACTGCTAAAAAGAAAGCTAACTTAACTTAATAGAGAGAAATATTATGCCTCAAGGTAAAGGAACATACGGAACTACTAAGGGTAGACCACCAGCCAAACCAAAGAAGAAGAAGAAAGCAGTCCGAGGTTACTAAAGCAGCTATGTGAGATAAAAGATATGGAAGTTAACGCTCGCTTTGATAGGTTAGAGGCTAAGATAGATAAATTATTTGAGGCTATGATAAAACTTGTGGAAATAGACACAAAGATTGAAGGTCTACTGGTGCATAATAACACACAGGATGATAGGCTTAATAAACATAGTTTAGAATTAGACAATCACGCAATCAAATTAGCTTTAGCCGCTAAAACTGCAGGCGCTAATGAATGGTTTATACGACTACTAATAGCTGCCTTAGTAACAGGGCTTGTTTTTATGTTAAGAGGGTAAGAACATGGGTTTATTGAGCAGTTTATTCGGTGTAGGCAGTAGCGGTGTTGCAGAACCTATTGAAGCTATTGCCAACCTTATAGATAGTGTATTTACTTCAGACGAAGAGAAAGCACAAGGTCTTTTACTGAAGCAGCGGTTAGCTTTAAAGCCAGCCCTTATGCAAGCAGAGATAAACAAAGTACAGGCAGGCCATAGATCAATATTCGTGGCTGGAGCTAGACCTTTCTTAATGTGGGTTTGTGGTATGGGTTTCTTGTTTGCCTTTGTCATTAACCCTGTATTGCAGTGGCTAGCACCTGAGCTAGGAAGCCCTGAGTTACCTCTGGACGCAATGCTAGAGCTAACGCTTGCAATGCTTGGCCTAGCAGGTCTTAGAACAGTAGAGAAATTAAACGGTAAAGCCAAATGAAAACATATAAACAACTGGTCAACAACGTCTTGACACGCTTACGTGAAAAAGAGATTGTTACCATTGACGACAATAGCTACTCCAAGCTCATAGGTATCTTTGTACACGATGCAATAGAGACTGTAGAGAGTGCTTGGAACTGGTCTGGCTTACGTGAGACTATCACAGTGTCCACAGTGGTGGGACAATCGTCTTATGCACTTACAAACTCAGGTGACAAGTCTGCAATACTAAACATTGTAAATGATACTAGCAATTGGTTCATGCAATATAAGACTGCAGTATGGTTCACTAATGCATTTCTCAACAGTACACCACCACGAGCTTCACCCAACTACTACGTCTTTGATGGTTTAGATACCAATGGAGACACAAAGATCAAAGTGTACCCAATACCTGATGCAGTGTATTCTCTAGCCGTACAGGTCGTTAAACGCTCACCAGACATTGCATCTGATACAGATACAGTTAAGGTGCCTTTCTTGCCAGTACAAGCTCTAGCCTATGCTATGGCCCTTGAGGAGCGTGGAGAGGATGGTGGTGTATCCCCTGTCTCAGCTAAAGCATTAGCCCACAGCTACTTATCCGATGCAATTGCTATTGATGCAAGTAAGCATCCTGAGGATACAATCTGGGAGGCACCATAAGATGGGCAAACCATTAATAGCATCCTCCATTGCTGCTCCCGCATTCTTTGGCTTAAACACCCAAGAGTCAGGAGTTACACTTCAGGAAGGATTCGCTCTTACAGCAGATAACTCAGTTATAGACAAGCAAGGACGCTTAAGTGCCCGTAAGGGCTGGGAAACCATAAGCACTACTCTTGATGGCGTAGCTGGAGATAACGAAGGTATCAACCTACTGGGTATGGCTAACTTCGTTGACATTGCTGGTACAGCTACACAACTAAACTGGAGTGCCTCTAAGTTCTACAAAGGAACCACAGCACTTACTACGATCACACCTACTACCACAGACACTATATCTGCAGGTAACTGGCAATCAGCAACACTTAACGATCATCAATACTTCTACCAGCGTGGTTACTTGCCACTAATCTATTCCAACGAGAGTGGCTCTGAAGAGTTCCAATCCTATGCTGCTCATACTCATGCTTCTGCTGGCTACCCTAGCGCTAACACAGTCCTAGCTGCCTACGGTCGTTTATGGGCTGCAGACACAACAACAAACAAGACTACAGTGTGGTTTACTGATGTTCTAGATGGACATAAGTTCACAGGTGGCACAGCAGGCTCTATTGACATCTCTAGTGTACTTACGCAGGGTATGGACGAGATAGTAGCCCTAGGCGCACACAACGGCTTTCTAATCATCTTCTGTAAGAATAACATCATAGTCTATAGTGACGGTGATAACTTCCAGACAGCAATGACTACCACTAGCTTAACCTTAGTTGAGGTTATTGAAGGTGTAGGCTGTATAGCACGAGACTCAGTACAGAACACAGGTGGCGACATACTCTTCTTGAGTAGTGCTGGTGTACGTTCATTGAGCCGTACTATCCAAGAAAAGTCTCAGCCAATGCGAGATGTATCTAAGAATGTACGTGATGATGTAATCTTTGCTTTAGAGCTAGAGACACTGGCTAATGTTAAATCAGTCTATGCACCAAGTGATGCTTTCTACTTACTTTCGTTACCAGCAACATCACAGACCTTCTGTTTTGATACACGTACTCAGCTAGAGGATGGTTCCTTCAGGGTAACATTATGGAACTCAATACCTCCTAAGAGTTATCTAGCTGTAGGCTCAGACCTATACTATGCACAAGTAAACGGTGTAGCAACCTATAGTTCTCACCAAGACAATGGTTCTCCATACTTAATGTCATATGCTAGTAACTACTTTGACTTAGGCATGACTGATGTTAACAAGATTGTCAAGAGAGTTTCAGCAACCACAGTGGGAATCACTGGTCAGACCTTTGCACTTCAAGTAGGTTATGAGTATAAGCCTGCAGTATTCTCAGAGTCATTCACATTAGACGCTAGTGCTGTATCTGAGTATAATATCTCAGAGTTCAACCTTGCTGAATACACTGGTGGCGTATTAGTTAACGATCAATCATCACCAGCACAGGGCTCAGGTAACATACTTCAGATTGGCTTTACGGCTCAAATCAATGGTTCACCCATGAGCCTACAAAGACTAACAATATATGCTAAACAAGGTAAGGTACTCTAAATGTCCAATTACGTTAAAACTACAAACTTTGCATCAAAAGATACCCTCGCCTCAGGTAACCCTCTCAAGACTATTAAAGGCACTGAGTTTGATGTTGAGTTTAACAACCTAGCTACAGCATCAGCTACTAAGGCTAATACAGCGGCTCCTACGTTCACAGGAGTCCCTGCAGCGCCCACAGCTACCGCAGGCAACAATACTACACAGTTAGCTACTACGGCCTTTGTAACGACTGCTGTGGCTGGTGTAGACCACGGTGTCTATCTGCTTAAGACAGGTGGTGCCATGACTGGTGCTATCACTACTAACTCTACATTTGATGGAGTTGACGTAGGCACTAGAGATGCTGTACTAACAGCTACGACTACCACAGCAGACGCTGCTTTACCTAAGGCTGGTGGAGCCTTAACTGGAGCTGTGACAACCAATAGTACCTTTGATGGTCGCGATGTGGCAGCTGATGGAGCTACAGCAGACGCTGCTTTACCTAAGGCTGGCGGTGCACTTACGGGAGCTGTGACTACTAATAGTACCTTTGATGGGCGTGACGTAGCCGCAGACGGAGCTACAGCAGACGCAGCACTACCTAAGGCAGGTGGAGCCATGACTGGAGCCATAACAACCAACAGTACCTTTGACGGTGTGGACATTGCTGTACGTGATGCTATCTTAAGCTCTACCACAGTCACAGCTGATGCTGCTCAAGTACCGCCTACGATCACAGGAGCCAACGTAACTGCAGTCAACGCTAGTTACCATATAGTATCCGCAGGTGGCATCACAATCACTTTGCCTGCTAGTCCTTCTGCTGGTAACTACGTAACCATCAAAGATGGCACTGGTGTGGCAGCAGACACTACGTTTGCAGTAGCACGTAACGGCTCTAACATTGCTAGTTCAGCTACTGACCTCACCTTTGATAAGAACTTCGCTGAGATAGTCATGACATACATTAACAGCACAATAGGCTGGAGCGTGTAAATGAGTAATCTGTCGGAATTACTGCCTAGCGGTGGAGGGCAGAACTTAGTTGAGTTTGTTGCTTCTGGTACGTTGCCCAGTGGTAAGCCAGTTGTGCTGAAGAGTGATGGGACAGTTACTTTAGTTGGTTTTTACGGTTCGCCTGTAGCTGAAAATATCCCTGCTGGCTCTGCAACAGTTTATAACGCAGGTAATACACTTACCACAGCAGTAGCATTTGACCCGAACACCGCAGGCAGATTCGTTGTCACCTACCGAGATAATGGTGCTAATAACTATGGCATGGCGGTAGTAGGTACAGTATCAGGCACATCAATGACATTTGGTACTGAGGTTGCATTCAACTCAGGAAATACCTATGAAACCGCAATAGCTTTTGACCCTGATACAGCAAATAAGTTTGTAGTGATGTACTCTAATGGTTCGGGGGGAAACACTGGCAAGGCTAGTGTTGGAACCATATCAGGTACATCCATAACATTCGGAACAGGCGTTGTGTTTAACTCTTCTGAGACTACACAAATATCAATGGCATTTGATTCAGCTAATAAGTGCGTTCTAACTTATAAGGACAATGGTAATAGTAACTATGGTACAGCTATTATTGGAACTGTATCTGGAACTTCTATTAGCTTTGGAAGTGAGGTCGTTTTTGTCACAAGTGCTGCTACGAGTACGTCTGTAAAGTGTGATCCAAATAACTCTAATAAGTTCATTGTGGCTTATAGGGAAGGTGCTAGTCCTTTTTATGGCAAGGTCAACGTGGGTACTATCTCAGGAACATCTATTAGCTTTGGTTCTGCTGTTGTATTTAATGCGGGAAATACTTCAAATATTTCATTGTCTTTTGACTCCAATACATTAGGTAAGTTTGTTATTACGTATAATGACTCTAGTAATAGTCAGTATGGTACAGCTATTGTTGGGACTGTATCAGGGACTTCGGCATCTTTTGGCAGTGAGTATGTATTTAACTCAGGAAGTACCTATTTTAATTCAGCATCTTTTGATCCTTTACAGCCCAACAAGTTTGTAGTTGCATATACTAACTGGGGGGCTACTGCCGCCCTTACAGCTATAGTAGGTACTGTCTCAGGAACAACTCTTAGCTTTGGATCCCCATCGGTATTCAGTGCATTAGCCTCTAGTGGGATAGCCTTGTCTTTTGACTCCAATACACCGGGTAAGTTTGTTGTTAGCTATCCAGATGCAGGAAACTCAGGGTATGGTACGGCTAGGTTAGGCCAACTAGCTGCCACACTAACAAACCTAACAGCAACCAACCTCATAGGCATCACATCAGAAGCCACATCATCTGGCGGCACAGCTAAGATAAACACTTGGGGTGGCATCAACGAAGCACAGACAAGCCTCACGATAGCCTCTGACTACTATGCTCAGACTGATGGCACAATCACTACAGCCACAGCAGGACAGAAGCTAGGCACTGCCATTAGCGCAACCACAATCAACATGAAGGACTTAACATGAGTAATCTAAGTGAGCTACTTCCTGCTGGCGGTGGTGGTAAGAATGTAGACTTTGTTGCCTCAGGTACGCTGGGTAATGGTGCTACTGTAGTGCTAAAGGCTGATGGGACTGTTGAGGTTGTTGCTGCGACTCCTATACCTGAAAGCATACCAGCAGGTTCAGAGGTTGTGTTCAATTCAGGAAGTTCTAAATACCACGCAGTTGCATTTGATCCTAATACAGCAGGTAAGTTTGTTGTAGCTTATCAGGATGATGGCAACTCAAGATCTGGTACGGTAGTAGTTGGCACAGTATCAGGGACATCTATTAGCTTTGGATCTGAATACGTATTTAATTCAGGATACACCTCATATATCTCAGTAGAGTTTGACCCTGATACAGCAAATAAGTTTGTATTAGCATATCACTCTGGCAAAGCACTGATTGGTACAGTCTCAGGAACCGCTATAAGTTTTGGATCTGAGTATGCGTTTAACTCCTCAGGCGTTGTAGACGCCAGTTTAGCATTTGACCCTAGTACATCAGGATCTTTTGTTGTAGCTTATTCTGATGATGGTAACTCAGAGTATGGTACAGCAGTTGCTGGTACTGTTTCAGGCACAACACTTAGCTTTGGTTCAGACGTTGTTTACAATGCAGGAAGTACAGCAACCATCTCAGTTGCCTTTGACCCTAATACGGCAGGTAAATTTGTAGTGATTTATAGAGATGCCGCAAATTCAAACTATGGTACGGCAGCTGTTGGCACAGTTTCTGGAACGTCTGTTAGCTTTGGATCTGAATATGTATTTAATTCAGCGTCTTCATTCTTCTCCTCCTTATCTTTTGATCCTAATACCGCTGGTAAATTTATAGCAACTTATAATGACGGTACAAATAGCAGCTATGGTACTGCTATAATTGGTACAGTGTCAGGAACTAGCATTACTTATGGATCTGAATACGTATTTAATTCAGGAACCACTGACTATACCTCAGTTGCATTTGATCCTAATACAGCCAATAAGTTTGTTGTGCTATACCAAGATAGAAGTAACTCAAGCTATGGTACAGCAGTAGTTGGAACCGTCAGCGGAACAAGTATTAGTCTTGGTTCCGAAAATATCTTTAATTCAGGAAGTTCCGAATATATCTCAGTTGCCTTTGACCCTAATACAGCAGGTAAATTCGTTACTGCTTATAGGGATGTAGGAAACTCAAACTATGGGGCATCAATAGTAGGTCAGATGGGTTCCTCCACTACAAACCTAACAGCAACCAACTTCTTAGGCATTACAGATGAAGCTATAGCAAACACAGCATCAGGTAGCGTGACGATCAAAGGTGGCCTCAAGTCAGGCCTTAGTAGCTTAACACCTAATGCTGTCTACTACGTCCAAGCAAACGGCACAGTGTCAACAGCATCCACAGCACCAGCAGTACGCATAGGCAAAGCCTTATCATCCACCACCCTTAACTTGGAGTTTAGCTCATGAGCAATTTAAGTGAGTTACTTCCAGCAGGGGGAGCAGCTAAAGAGTTTGAAGTAGTCGCAAGTGGTACGCTGCCTAATGGTAAGCCTGTCGTGATGAAGAGTGATGGGAAAGTTGAGGTTGTAGTAGAGACAACTACTAACTACACTGAAAGCATACCAGCAGGAAGTTCTACTACATTTAACTCAGGATCTACCTCTGAGTTATCCAGTGCCTTTGATCCTAATAACACAGGAAAGTTTGTTATTGCCTATAAAGATGATGGGGCAAGTCAGAATGGGGCAGGCAAAGCAATCGTAGGTACAGTGTCTGGTACTTCAATAACCTTTGGTACTGAAGTAACTTTTAACACGGGTAGCTCCCGAGCCATATCACTATCTTTTGACCCCAATACAGATAGTAAATTTGTTATTTCATATCAAGACACAGGCGCTTCAAGCTACGGACGAATGGTTGTAGGCACAGTATCAGGAACAGCAGTATCCTTTGGATCTGAATATGTATTCAACTCAGGGTCTACTGATTTTACCTCGGTATCTTTTGACCCTAATGTGGCAGGTAAACTTGTTGTTTCATATCAAGATGTCGCTACTTCTAGTTATGGTAAAGCTACTGTAGGTACAGTATCAGGAACCACTATAAGCTTTGGAAGTGAATACACATTCAACCCTGCCTACACTCAATACATTTCAATGTCCTTTGACCCAAACACAGCCAATAAGTTTGTGGTGGCATATCAGGACTATGGGAACTCAGGCCGCGGGAAGGTTGTTGTTGGTGATATTTCAGGAACTGTTATAACTTTTGGGGCTGAATATACCTTCCTCTCCAATACTACTGAGTATCTATCAGTTGCCTATGATGTAAGTACCGCTAATAGGTTTGTAGTGGCGTACCGAAACAGCAACGCATCAAGCAGGGGAGATGTGGTGGTTGGTACTGTAAGCGGGACAGCAATAACTTACGGCTCCGTGTATACTTTTAACTCGGGAAGTACCATTTACCCTTCGGTAGTATCACAACCTGACGTGGCTGGTAAATTTGTAATTGCATATAGAGATGATGGGAATAGTAATTATGGCACAGTTAGGGTTGCCACAGTCTCAGGAACTGCAATATCTTTTGGTTCCGAGTTTGTTTTAAAATCTGTCAATGCAAGCTACGAGTCAGCAGCCTTTGACCCTAATACGGCTGGGCTTTTTGTGGTGGCATATCAAGATGCCTCTATATCTTATTCTGGCGCAGCTATATTAGGTCAGGTAGCAACAACAGTAGTCTCAACAAACCTAACAGCAACCAACTTCGCTGGTACATCCACAGCAGCATTCACTAACGGACAAACAGCAACTATCGTCCCACAAGGCGGTGTGTCTACTAATCAAACAAGCCTAACCATAGGTTCAACCTACTACGTTCAACCAGCAGGAACACTAGCCACAAGCGCAGGTACTCCATCTGTCGTAGCAGGTAAAGCAATATCAGCAACTTCATTAATTCTTAAAGGTAACTCCTAATGCAAACAATTACATTTAACTCTAACAACGTATCAGCGTATAAATT
>Ga0209482_1001397_pt1 | contig 16687 bp, 16 predicted proteins | sample CoawatmetaG10DNA_FD_187512 | JGI IMG/M metagenome (GOLD analysis project Ga0209482, IMG submission 187512) | Marine microbial communities from the West Antarctic Peninsula - Coastal water metaG104-DNA (SPAdes) (version 2) | ecosystem: Environmental > Aquatic > Marine > Coastal ...
TCCTTATACCAATTATTATTTTTGCTGTTTATTATTTTAATAATATTAACTATTCTGGAAAAAAGAGAATTTTAGTTTTTTTTATTGTCTTACTCTCAATCTTCTTAGGAGTTGTGGGTGGTTCAAGAACCTTTCTTATGTTCTTGTTAATCATTTGTTTAGGTTATTTATTTAATAAGAAGAGAATTGTATTAGTCACGTCTCTCTTGATTGGAATTTTATCTATTACATTTATTTTTTATCAAGATAACATTTCGAATAAATATACTTCAGAATATGCAGTAAAAGTATCTCAAACCTTTGAATATATTTCGAATGACAAACCTTTTACCCCATATGGATATAGGGAACTAAATATAATTAAATCCCCAAGTAATAGACAAAGGCTTCATTTCTTAAAGTTAATTTATCAAGTAGGCAATAATAATCCTTTTTTTGGAATTGGACTCAAACAACTTCAAGAAATCACGAGTGTGCATGGCAATATATTTATTTTTTTTGTGAGCTATGGATTTTTTCACTTGTTTTTGTTTCTAGCTCTTATACTCAATATATATAGCGCATCAAAGAGAGAGCTGAAGGCCTTCCCTTCATCTCTTAACCTAATGAAACACTACTATTTGCTTTATGCTATCATTGCAATATTTTTTGTAGGTGGAGGCACTTTTCCTATACTGCCATTCATTATTGCAGCTGCTCTTATTAACGCAAAAAATGAACAAAGATACTCTAATTTTAATAGTATTGGTTCTAGTGCTTACCAAAGTAATAATAAAATAATCACTTTAAATGAATAATAAATCTGCAAGAATTTTTCACATTCTTACTAGTCTTGAGCATGGAGGTGCTCAAAAGCTCGCTGTTAAGCTAATACTTGAGAATAAGTCCTTTAACCATATTGTTTTTACTTTGGTTGACATAGGGCCCTATAAATCTATCTTAATTAATAATGGTATTGAAGTAGTTTCTTCTAGCTCTTCTAACTTTTTTTTTATTTTTAAGGCAACCGTTGAGTGCTATATTCGAAGCAGGCCAGATATTGTGCATACATGGATGTACCATGCCGACCTGATAGGTTTAATTTTATCTATTTTTTTCAAAAAGCATAAGCTTATATGGTCACTTCATCATGCTAATCCTTCAGAAAATAAATTTTTAACAAGAATTATAATAAGAGTCTGCAAATTTTTTTCAGCCTCTGTTCCGAATAAAATTGTTGCCTGCTCTGAATTAGCCAGCCAGAATCACATTCAATATGGTTACTCTAATGACAATATGATTGTAATTGAAAACGGAATTAATTTTGTAAACTACTCAAACAAAACAAAAATAACAGAGAGTTATAACTTTTCAAAGGATAATATTGTTATAGGCCACATAGCAAGATGGCATCCAATTAAGGGGCATAAATTTTTTATTGAAATGGCATCAAACCTTTATAAAAACAATAAAAAATATTCTTTTGTGCTTGTAGGTTCGGGGATTGATTGGGATAACAAAGAGCTGGTTAACTTGCTCAAAAGGTTTGATTTAATTGATGCAGTTGAGCTTCTTGGAGAGCAAAAAGATATCAATATGATATTAAATAGTATGGATATTTATATCTCTTCCTCTATCAATGAATCTTTTTCTTTAACTTTAGTAGAGGCGATAGCATGCCGGGTATTGGCTATATCATCAGATACAGGGATAGCAAGAGACGCTTTGTCGGATAAATTATGTATTGTTGATACAAATAATTCATATCAACTTATTAAGGCAGTTAAAGCTCTAGTATCTCTTCCTACAGATAATATAAAAGAGATTGTAGATAATTCTTATGAAAAAATTTATGGAAGGTTTGACGAGAGCCTTATGTTTGACAAATACCATAGGCTATATTTATCTATATTATGAGCACTAATCATGTTTTGGAATATTACTTGGAATATATAAAAGATATAATTAACTATAATAATTTAATAAATGAACTGGAGAGCCTGTGTTTAATAACAATTTAAAAGAAAAACTTAAAAATGGTGGAGTTGTTTTTGGTACCTGGATGACATTACCATCTCCTACGCTAGTTGAAATTTTTGGGTTGTCAGGAATGGATTTTATTGTAATTGATCACGAGCATGGACCTTTTACATACGAAACCTCTGAAAATATGATTAGAGCTGCAGAAAATTCAGGATGCTCTCCTTTGATTAGAGTTCCAACCAACTCTGCTAGTGATATTCTAAGATCTTTAGAGACTGGTGCTCACGGAATTGTAGTACCTCAGATTGAGAGCTTTGATCAAGCTGATTATGCTATTAAATCAATGAAATACGCCCCTATTGGTGATAGAGGCGTTTCTGCTTTTACAAGAGCTTCTGATTATTATGGAATTAATATAAAGAAAAGAACTGAAAAATCAAATGATTCTACTTTGTCAATGTTACTAATAGAAAGTGTTGAGGCAATTAATAACCTAGATTCAATTCTTGAGTGTAATAATATTGATGTTATTTATATTGGTACATATGATTTATCTCAGTCTCTAGGAATTGTAGATGATGTTAACAACAAAAAAGTTATATCTATAATAGAAGACTCAGTAGCAAAGATTAGAAAATCAGGAATTGCTGCAGGAATTTTAGCTCAATCATTGGATGATGCAAAACAATGGATTGATATTGGTGTGCAGTTTATTCCATATATTGCAGATTGTGGAATTATCTATGAAAGTGTATTTAAGAAAATGAATGATTTAAAGGGATTATAAATGAGAAATAAAAGAGAAGTAGTTGCACTTATTCCTGTAAGGGAGGGGTCCCAAAGAGTAAAGCAAAAAAATTTCAAACCCTTTTCAAATGAGAAGAGTTTGCTTAATTTAAAAATTAAGCAATTACAAGAAGCAGATTGTTTTGACAAGATTTATATTTCTAGTGATAGTGACTTGGCTAAAGATATTGCTCATGATGAGGGGGCCAGCTTTTTATATAGAGATCCATATATGTGTGGCCATGAGGCTCGTCTCTATGAGTACAATAATTACATGTTAAATACTGTCCCTGGAGACCCAATTGTTGCTTGGACTATGACTACAGCGCCATTATTTGATGACTATATGTCTGTTGTTTCAAAGTATCTTTCACTAGATGCTAAATCACATGATAGCTTGATAACTGTTATCCCTCATAATGGTTTTCTTGTCGATGTTAATGCTAAGCCAATAAATTGCTCTTTTGGACATTGGCATCTGCTAACTCAAGAGTTAAGGGAGGCGTATGAAATTACAGGTGGGGTTTATATGGCTAAAAAAAGTGATCAAATTAAATGGTCATATTGGTTTGGTCCAAAAGCTTATCTTTATCAAACATCAAAAATAAAAAGTATAGATGTAGATGATGAAGAAGATTTTAAAATTGCTGAAATTCTTCATTCTTCAACTACTTAGTAATTATGAACAACCATGATAAGCATAAGGCCCTCATTACGACAGTTCCTTTTGGCCAATATAATAATTATCCCATTGAGCTTTTAGAGGTAAATAATATAAAATATGATATCAACCCTTTGGGAAGAAGGCTGAAGGCAGATGAGCTAGCTGAGATGATTTCTGAATATAGTATATTGATCGCAGGTACCGAACAAATTACTAAAGATGTTTTAAATAATGCACCAAAACTTAAACTAATCTCAAGAGTTGGAATTGGACTTGATAGTGTAGACCTTCTTATAGCAAAGAAAAATGGTGTTATTGTTTCATATACACCTGATGCTCCTGCTCCTGCTGTAGGAGAACTGACTATTGGCTTGATGCTCTCTACTTTAAGACATATTCATATATCTAATATGATGGTTCATAAGGAGATTTGGCAAAGGTATAGTGGATTCAGATTATCTGAGTTAACTGTTGGTATTATTGGAGTTGGTAGAATTGGCTCTAAAGTTATAAGACATTTACAAGGATTTGGATGTAAAAAAATCTTAGTAAATGATATTAATGATGATGTTGTATTGCCAGATTTTGCAAATGTTGAGTTTGCATTAAAAGAAAAAATTTATAGAGAGGCTGATATTATTACTCTTCATTTGCCCCTTACTTCAGATACTATCAATTTAATAACTAAAGATGAAATTGCTTGTATGAAAAATAATGCAGTTCTTATTAATACTTCTCGTGGTGGAATTATTAATGAAGGAGACCTTGCTGAGGCATTAAGTAGTAATATAATATATGCAGCAGCTGTTGATACTTTTATAGAAGAGCCTTATTCAGGACCTTTGATTGGACTGGAAAATTGTTTATTAACTGCCCATATGGGTTCTATGACTGCTGATTGTAGAGCTTCAATGGAAATTCAAGCAACTGAAGAAGTTGTTAGGTTTGTTAATAATGCGGCTCTAACTGGCGTTGTTCCAGACAGTGAATTTTTTAATCAAAAAGAAATATGATTTAATTATGGAAAAAGTAGAAATAGCAGTTTTAGGTGGATCTGGTTTTATTGGTTCTCATGTAGTTGATAAATTAGATGAAATTGGTTATTCTGTGAGAATTTTGGATATTAAGGTAAGTGATATTCATAAAGATAAACACTCTATTTTTGAAGCTGATATTCTTGATAAAGATGCACTCAAAGAATGCATTAAAGGTTGTAAGTATGTCTATAACTTTGCAGGCATTGCAGATATAAAAGAAGCGTCAATGAATCCATTAAAAACTATTGAAAAAAATATTTTAGGTGCTACACTTGCAATTGAAGAGTCTTTAAACGCCAAAGTTAAAAAATACCTATATGCATCTACAATGTATGTTTATAGTGATAGAGGAGGGTTCTATCGGACTACCAAGCAAGCATCCGAAGATATTATTAATACTTATAATGAACAATATGGAATCGAGTATGTAATGCTGAGATATGGGACAATTTATGGCCCTGGTGCCCAGAAGTGGAATAGTATGAGGAAATATATACAACAAATAATTGACTCTGGTAAAGTGGATTATATTGGTAATGGTGAGGAATTAAGAGAATATATTCATGTCGATGATGCAGCTCAACTTAGTATAGAAGCTTTAGACGAAATTTATACAAACTCTAGAATAAATATAACTGGATCTCAAGTCCTCAAGTCGATTGATATGCTTAATATGATTGGTGAAATCACAGGAAAAAAAGTTGAAATTAACTTTATTAAGAATGATCCATATCATAATCACTATGTTTCAACGCCTTATAGGTACACTACAAAGCGAGCTGTAAAAGTTGTGCCTAAAAATTATATTGATATTGGTCATGGTATTCTAGAAATCATCCAAGAAATAGATCTAAATAATTAATCCTAGTATGTATCTTTGTAGATTTTTATATAATGATATCCATCCAAAATATGGCTTATTAGATGGTAGTAAGATATTTAGTTTAAATAACTTATTTCATATTGAATTAGATTTCAATTTCATTAAAGATTTTATTTCAGACGAGGTGAATGCATCTGATGTTAAATTTTTGCCACCTTGTGAGCCTAGTAAAATTATTGGTATAGCACTAAATTATCCAGGTGTTGGAGAAATAAATAGTAATCTTGATGAGCCATTGGTATTTATTAAAGGATTAAACTCTCTAGTATTAGATAATGTTCCATTAGTTCTTAAATCTTCTGATATGGCTTGGGGTGAATGTGAATTAGCTGCGGTGATTAAGCATAAAGTTAAAAATATAAAAAGTAATACTGTGTTAGATAGTATTTTAGGTTTTATGCCTGCAAATGATATTACTTGTAATAACTTTGGAAATAGAGATCATCATTTGGCTAGGTCTAAGAGTGTTGATGGTTTTTGCCCAGTTGGTAAATTTATTGATTTAGATTATCAATACAAAAACAAGAAAATTCAAGGTTATCAAAATGATATTCTTATAAGAGATGGAAATACTAATAATATGGTTTATTCAATTGAAAAAATTATTGAATGGCTATCATCATGGATGACATTAAATCCAGGCGATATAATTCTTTCAGGAGCTCCACCAAGAGTAAGAAAAAAACAATTTTTAAAATCTGGAGATACTTACTCAGTTCAATTAGAAGGCTTTGATGATCTAAATATTAGGGTTTTATAGATGCAAAAAAAAATTTGTGTTTTTGATGTAGATGGAATAATAGTTGATAGCACAGATGAATGCTTAATCATTGCTTGGAATGCTTATCAAGAATATGTTGGTAAAACGAATTTTATTAAATCACCTGATGAGGCTAATCTAGATTATGATAAAAAATTTAGATTAACAAGAAACTATGTCAGAGCAATGGGTGAGTACCTTGTTGTTTTTGAAAGTGAGTATAGTTTTATAAAATCTCAGAATGATTACGAGGAGAAACTTGCATTACTTAAAAATGAAAATTTAGAGCGCTATGGTAGAATATTCTTTCAAAAAAGAGTGTCATTTAAGAGAGCATATTTTCCTTTCTGGCTCTCATTACATTCATATTATGAAGGTCTAAAATCTATACTTGAAACATGTAACAAAGAGGGTAATCTTTATATTGTTACGGGTAAAGATAGAGATTCATCTATAGAGTTGTTATCTAAAATCAATATAAAAGTTAACCAGAATAAAATTTTTCATATGAATATTTCATTAAATAAACTTGAGTCTTTAAAAAAAATTGCTACTATAGAAGGCGTTGAGCACAAAGAAATTCATTTTTTAGATGATAACGTAACACACTTAAGAGATCCACATAAAAACGGTTTTACTGTTGCATTAGGTGATTGGGGATATGCTCTTCCAGAGCATATAAAGAAAGCAAATAAATATGGAATTTCTGTTATTTCAATCAATCAAATATTGGACTTTATGTTGTGAAAATTAATATTTTTAAAAAATAAATAAATATAATGGCTAGCAATCCTAAAAAACTCCTTCAAAGAATTTTTTCAACAAATCGAAGAATTCTTGTTAATAAATCAATAAGTTCAATAAAAATAGAAAAATCATGGAAGAGAGTCTTAGTTGTTGGATCTGGGAATGATCCTTATAGAGATTTATTTGGCGAACTAGAAGTTTATACTCGTTTAGATATAGTAGTTAATAGTAATATAACTGATATTGTTGCTAATGCTTGCTATCTTCCTTTTAAAGATTCCTCTTTTGATTGTATTATGGCAATTGAGGTATTTGAGCACCTTGAGAATCCTGAGAAGTTTGTTCAAGAAGCTCATAGAATATTAAATACTTCAGGTTTTATTTTTCTTTCCATTCCATTCATGTTTCATGAGCATGGTGATCCTTATGATTTTTCGAGACCTACACGATTTCAATTAGAAATATTTTTTAAAAAATTTTCAAAATTGGTAATTGAAAAACAGGGATCCAGACTGCATGTAATTTTTGATTTGATTTCTACCTCTAGTTCTTTATTTGGACTTCTAAGATTCTTAAGAATTTTTAATCATCTTTTTCATTTTTTATCACATAAATCTGGCACAACAACTGCTCCTTCAGGGTACTTTATTAAGGCTCAAAAATGACTGTTAAAAAACTATTATTTATAGTAAATATCCCCGAGTTTTTTATTTCACATCGTTTATCTTTAGCACTTTTAGCAAAAAAAAAGGGCTACCAGGTTCACGTTGCAACTTCAAATAGTGAAAGTTATAAAAAAATTGAGAATTATGGATTTTATTGTCATAAAATTTTCTTAAAAAGAGGATCTTTAAACATATTTTATGAGATTTTGACGTTTATTAGCATTTTTAGAGTCTTAAAAAACTTAAGGCCTGATGTAATTCATCTTTTAACTGCAAAGTGTAATATTTATGGGGGGCTTGCATCCAAAATCATTAATGTGCCTAAAATAGTTCATGCAATAACTGGGTTGGGTTATATCTTTGTTGATTCAAATGATAATTTGAAAAAAATCTTGAAAAATATAGTAATTTTTCTCTTTAAAGTTTCAATACAATCAGATTCATCAGTAATCTTTCAAAATAAATATAATTTAGATTTGTTTATTGAAAAAGGAATTATTAAAGATGTTCAAGGTAAATTAATCCATGGCTCTGGGGTAAATACTGAGCTCTTCTTTCATTCTAATGAAATAAAAAATGATAATCCAATTGTACTTTTTCCTTCAAGATTACTTAAAGAAAAAGGGGTTGAAACATTTGTTAAAGCTGCAATAATTTTACAACGTAAAATAAAACTAAGAATGGTTATTGCTGGTGGTCTTGATACTGAAAATCCTTCTGCTATTTCAAAACTACAAATAGAAGAATGGGTTAATCTAGGTGTGATTGAATGGTATGGACATGTCGTAAATATGCCAGATCTTTTATCTAAATCCTCTATAGTGTGCCTTCCAACATATTATCCTGAAGGAATACCAAAGGTTCTTATTGAGGCAGCATCTTGTGGAAGAGCAATAGTTACTACAGATATGCCTGGTTGCAATGAAATAGTTAAAAATAATAGTAACGGTGTATTAATTCCAATAAGATCACCAGAAAGATTAGCTGATGAAATTGTAAAATTAATAGAGAATTTTGATCTAAGAAAAAAATATGGAGATAATGGAAGAAAACTTGTTATTGATAGATTTTCTAGCAAAATAGTTGATAATGCTACAATTAAAATCTACTCGGATTAGTTTTTAATATTATGAAACGTCTTTTTGACTTAATACTGTCTATGCTTCTTATTCTTATTCTTATTCTGCCAATGTTTATTTTGGCAGCTTTAATTAAACTTAACTCAAAAGGTCCAGCTCTATATTGGTCTGAGCGTGTTGGAAAAAATAATGTGTTATTTAAAATGCCTAAGTTCAGATCAATGCATCAAAATACAAATGCTATAGCTTCACATTTAATGAATAATCCTGAAAGATTCCTAACTTCTATTGGAAGATTTATTCGTCAAACAAGTCTAGATGAATTGCCTCAACTTTATTCAGTATTAAAGGGCGATATGAGTTTTGTAGGACCTCGTCCTGCATTGTTTAATCAGCATGACTTAATAAGTCTTCGCTTAAAAAAAGGAGTTGATAAATTAATTCCAGGAATAACTGGATGGGCGCAGATTAATGGTAGAGATGAATTATCCATTAATGAAAAAGTAATACTAGATATCAAATACTTGAATAATCAATCGTTTTGGCTTGATGTTAAGATATTATGGAAGACATTATTAAGAGTTTTTAATGGAGATGGAGTATCACATTAACTCGATCAGACCAAGGTAAATTAAATTGAAAAAAAAATTATTCATAACGCTGACCAAACTTGATCGAAAAATTAAGCAGTTAATTCTTATTTTTATAGATTCATTTTTGATAGTTTCAGTTTTAATAATATCTTTCTCAATTCGTCTAGGCTATTGGTATTGGCCTCAAGATGAACTGTTGTGGATTGTTTTAGGAGCTCCAATTTTAGCTGTTCCTGTATTTCTGAGTTTTAGGATATATCTTTCAGTTATAAGATATATTGGGATTAAGACCTTTGTTTCAATAGCCCAAGCAATTAGCTTTTATGCTGTGATTTGGGGTTTAGTTGGGTATATGGCCTCAGTAGATGGAATTCCTCGCTCCGTAATTCTAATTAATTGGATGTTAGCACTTATAGTAATTAGTGGTTCAAGAATAATTGCTCTTTGGTTGTTTAGTTCTCAGGGTCTATTTGAAAATACTAAAAAAAATAATGTGATTATTTATGGAGCAGGTGCTGCTGGAAGGCAGCTTTCACATGCTTTACAGCTATCTGAACAATATCACCATGTTGCATATATTGATGATAGTAAGGATGAAGAAAACACATACATTAACAATATTCAAGTTTTTCCTTTTAAAGAGATTAATTCATTAATTGAAAAGTATCAAGTAACTGAATTATTATTGGCTCTTCCTTCTATATCTCGAAAAAAGAAAAATCAAATTATTGAAAACCTTAATCAATTTCCAGTTCATGTTAGAAGCTTGCCAAGCCTTTCAAAAATAGCAGAAGGAAAAGTCAAGATTGATGATTTATTAGAAATCGATATTAGTGATTTATTGGGTAGGGAGGCCGTAAAGCCAAATCAAAAACTTTTAAAAGTCAATATTTCTAGTAAAGTTGTTTTAATTACTGGAGCAGGAGGTTCGATTGGCTCAGAACTTTGCCGACAAATTATTAAATTAAAACCACTCAAACTAGTACTTTTTGAGATTAGTGAACCATCTCTCTATCAAATTGAACAAGAGCTTCTTCAATTTGATGGTCCAATTTCGATTGTATCAGTCTTAGGTTCGGTTCGTGACAAAAATAGACTTAGTAGGGTTTTAAAGCACTTTAAAGTTAATACTATTTATCATGCAGCTGCTTACAAACATGTTCCTTTAGTAGAATATAATCAATCTGAAGGGATTCTTAATAATAGTATTGGAACTTTGAATGTGGCTGAAGCCGCTATAGAAAACAATGTCGAGACTTTTGTTTTAATATCAACCGATAAAGCCGTTAGACCAACAAATTCAATGGGAGCATCTAAAAGAATTGCAGAGCTTATTCTTCAAGCCCTTACAAAACAAAATCATAACACATGCTTCAGCATAGTTCGTTTTGGTAACGTTTTGGATTCGAGTGGCTCAGTCATTCCTACATTTAGAAAACAAATTAAAATGGGAGGACCAGTTACTGTAACAGATAAAAATATTGTGAGGTATTTCATGACAATTCCTGAAGCAGTTGAACTTGTAATTCAGTCTGGCGCAATGGGGAAGGGTGGTGATGTGTTTGTGCTAGATATGGGTGAACCAGTTTTAATTTATGACTTAGCTATAAAAATGATTCAGTTAAGTGGGCTAACAGTTTTAAATGAGGAAAATCCTGAGGGTGATATTGCTATTGAATATACTGGACTTAGGCCTGGAGAGAAGCTCTATGAGGAGCTTTTGGTAGGTCAAGATGTTTCAAAAACTCAAAATAAGTTAATAATGAGTGCTAAAGAACAAATGATTGAGTGGGATATACTTAAGCCAGCTATTGATTTATTGCAAAATTATGCAATACAATCTGATCAAGAAAAGATAAGAAATTTATTATTAGAAATTTTGCCAGAATTCAATCCTCAATCTGAAATAAAAGATTATCTATACGAAAAAGAATAAATAAAAATCTATTTTTTGATTAAATGAGGTTCAATTTTGCAGCAAAGTGGTTAGTTGCTTGAACATAGCCTTCAACACTCCCACAGTCAAATCTTTGACCTTTGAATTTGTAAGCAATAACATTACCGTTTTTAGCTTGAGCAAGAAGAGCATCTGTGATCTGTAATTCACCATTTTTTCCAGGACTCATTTTTTTTAGTATTTCAAAAATATCTGGCGTAAGTATATAACGCCCAATTATTGCCATATTACTCGGTGCATCTTTAGGTTCAGGCTTTTCAATCATGTTTGTTACTCTATAAAGATTATCAGTGTTATCAATTAAGTTGCCTGAGATAATCCCATACATGTTAGTTTGATAAAGTGGAACTTCTTCAATCGCAATAATTGAACATTGATATTTGTTATAAATTTTTACCATATCAGAAATTACACCCTTACCAGTATAATCACATAAATCATCGGCAAGTATTACTGCAAAAGGCTCACTTCCAATTAAAGACTCTCCAGTTAAAATCGCATGACCAAGTCCAAGCATCTGACTTTGACGGACATATGTAAAAGTAGAATTTAGGATAATCCCTTGAATTTCTTTCAAATAATGCTCTTTTGAGGTTCCTTTGAGTTGAGATTCTATTTCATAGGCATTATCAAAGTGATCTTCAATAGAGCGCTTTCCACGACCTGTTACAATAGCCATATTATTGATACCAGCACTTATAGCTTCTTCGACACCATACTGTAATAACGGCTTTGTTAGGATTGGCAGCATTTCTTTAGGGACGGCTTTGGTTGCTGGCAAGAATCGAGTGCCATATCCAGCAGCTGGAAAAAGACATTTATTAATCAATTAGATTTTCCTTTTATTAATTTAGCGGTTAAAAAGTTTGAAATAATATAACATAATTTTGATAATCATTAGTACTATATCAAAAGAGCAAACTAAGTAAAAATTATGACTAAAAAAATAAAAATTATTCTAATAATATTTTTGCTAATTTTCTCTACTTTATATTTAAGCAGAGTTGTCAATACGATAACATTTGAAGATAAGAATTTTATTAATGAACACTTTATTAAACTTGAAACTGATAATCCTTATGAAACCTCTTATGAGGAACAGTTAAATTTAATTCAATCAATACAGCAATCTGTCTTTGTTGTTGCACCCATAACAAGGGGGGGAGGAATAGAAAAGGGGAGAGCCAGAGAGCCAAAAGATTTATTTATTAAACAAACGGGAGTTTGCCATGATCGAAGCAGAGTTATAGAAAAGATTTTGAGATATTATGGTTTCAAGACAAGACATATATCTATATACTCTACGGAAGAAACAGACTCTATTGTGAAATCATTATTAACACCTGGTATAAATTCACATGCACTAACAGAGGTAAAAACTTCTAAAGGATGGTTAGTTGTTGATTCAAATAAAGAATGGGTTGCAATAGACTATAATGATCTACCAATTTCAATATCTGAAATAATTAAAAATAAAAAAAATATTAAAGCAAGGCTTTTAAACGATTTTCCATCATTTATTTTTGACGAAAATTTCTTCGTTATTTATGGATTATATTCAAGGCATGGAATGTTCTATCAACCTTATAATTTTGTGCCTGATATTAATTATTCAGAATTTACTAGTAATTTTCTATAATGCTTAAAAAAATTGCCCCTTGGTGGTTAAAAATAATTATTAAGATTTTTATTAGTAGACTTCCAATTAACTATCACCAATGGTCTTCAATGAATCTTTTTAGGCATGGAAATCCTGAAAATCAATTTTTATATGTAGATAAATTTACGAAACACTTTAATCTTGCTTTTCCTAATAAGAAACCTAAAGATTTTGTTTGTCTTGAGCTAGGCCCTGGTGACTCCATTGCTACTGGTATTATTGCAAATGCATTTGGTGCAAAAAAGACATATTTATTTGATGTTGGTGATTTTGCTATTAAAGACATTAATTATTATAAAGAATTCTCAAAAAAATTATCTAAGAACAAGATTAAAACTCCAGATATTTCAGACATTAATTCATTTGAAGAATTATTATCTAAGTTTAATATTATATATTTAAAAGACGGGTTAGAATCATTTCAAGAAATCTCAAACTCTAGTGTTGATATGATTTTCTCACATTCAGTGATTGAGCATATTAGACTTGCAGAATTACCAGTGATAATTAGTGAGCTTTATAGAGTAGTCTCAAAAAATGGAATTATGTCTCATAATATTGATCTTATGGATCATTTAGATTATTCATTGCATAGCTTGCGTTTTAGTAAAAGTCTATGGGAGAGTAATTTTTTTGCAAAATCTGGTTTTTATACTAATCGATTAAGATACAGTCAAATTATAAAAATTTTTACTGAAAAAGGCTTTACTTTGACTCTTGAAGAAAGTGGAAAATGGTCAAGCGTCCCCATTAATTTAAAAAAAATTCATAATGAATTTAATCATTTAACAAAAAATGATCTTTTAATAAGGACTATGCATGTTGTTGCTAAAAAATAATTTAAATAAAAGTAAAAAGATAAATTAATGCTCTCTAGAAAAATAAAAAATTCAAAATACTATGGAATAGCCACTTCACTAAAAAAAATTGTTGGTTTATTGACCAATAAAGATAAAACAAGAATAGTCATTTCAGGCATTTTATTAGTTATTTCATCAGTTATTGAAGTTGTGACTATTGCATCTATTTATCCATTTTTACAATATGCATTAAATCAAGATAAAGGCATTGAAAGTAAAATTTTATATTTGACTGAATTATTAAATATAAATATTTCAAATAATTTAACTTTATATATTGGCTTTTCATATTTTGTATTGGTAATTTTTTCTGCGTTTTTTAAAATAGGAGTCTTAAAATATACTGGAAGTGCAACAGCAAAAATATCAAATAATCTTGCGACAAAGATATTTAGAACAACTTTATTTGGAGTAAATGACAATTCAAGCTCAGAAATTGTTTCAAACATAATTTTGAGATGTAATTATGCTATGGGAGTTATGCTTAATCTAACATCAATTATCGCTTCTTCATTGCTTATTTTTGGAGTTGTTTATTCCTTGTTATTTGTAAACCAGTTAGTAACTATTACTGGAATTACTGTATTGACTTCAATTTATTTTTTGATTGCGATATTTACTGCAGAAACATCTATTAAGAATAGTCGCATTGTAGATGAAAAGACAATACTTCAGCTTTCACATGCAAGACGCGCAATAGATGATAAAAAAAATATCATAATTGAAAACAGAATAAATATTGAATCTAATGAATTTAGAGCTGTTGACCGTATGATTCGATTTGCCCGTCTCAGTAATCACCTGTTGAATAGTATACCAAGAGTAATAATTGAGTCTTTAATAATAATTGTCATTGTATTGATGGTTATTTATTTATCATTTGCTAATTTGAATTTTGCTGAAATGATTCCTTTATTTGGCCTCTTTGCGCTCTCATTTCAAAAGTTACTACCTTCGATCAATGCTATTTATGTAAATTATGCTAACATTTTGCAGGCTTCAGATTCAATATTAAAGCTTGCAAATCAAATTACAACCATTGTGCAAGAGAATCGAAGTAGTGAAGAAAGAATAGATCTTTCAGAGATTAAATTAGAGAATTTGAGTCATTTTATCCAAAAATCTAATGAATTAATGTACAAACCAATTACTACTATTATCAAAAAGGGGGATAAATGCCTTATAAAGGGCCCTACTGGAGTTGGTAAAACTACAATATTAGAATCATTAATAGGGTTAACAACTCCGGATTCTGGTAACATTTTGATTAACCATAAGCCTCTAGAAGAAGATCATTTACATAAATGGTGGAATTCTATAGCCTATATGCCACAGCAGTCAACGGTGTTTAATGAATCAATATTATTCAATATCACATTATCAAATGAGATAGAAAAAGTTGACTTCAAAAGGTATGAAGAAGTTTGTAGTTTGATATGTCTGGATTTATTTAGTAATCATAGTAAAGACTTTTTAATTAAAGAAAGTGGTAAAAATTTATCTGGAGGTGAGAGACAAAGGTTAGTTTTAGCAAGAGCACTTTATTTACGCAGAAAAGTTCTATTTCTTGATGAATCATTAAATGCAGTAGATCCTTTATTAAGAAAAAGGATACTAACATCAATAATAGAGAAATATCCAAGTCTAACAATTATTTGTATATCGCATAATAATGAAGATGTAGTGTTGTTCAATAAAACAATTTTAGTCCAAAGAAACTCATGAAAATTGCATTTTATGTTCCTAATCAACATCTAAAAAAAATCAATTTTAGTACGCCTGAAGATGGAAATCCAGGAACTGGAGCTGCCGAATATCTTCATGTTGCTCTCCCATATTTCATATCTGATGATAAGTATATAGCTTCAATTATTGCACATAATGTTAAAAATATGCCAGGTTCCATAGAGAGTATAAAGTGTGAATCTATAACTGAAGCTGCTCAAATTGCTAAGAATAATGAGGTTGATATTTTTGTTTTTAGGCCGAGAATTCATGAAGAGTCAAATATTCTTGATTTGATTGAAACACTTAAATTACCATCAATTGGAAGGGCTGCGCTTACGCCTTCAGCAGTACATCAAAGAAAAATGGCTAAAACATCTTACTTTAAGGCACTTGTTGCTGTGGGTTCTCAGCAATATGAATCGATGATTGATAGTCCAGTTGCCTTTAAGTTAACTTATATCAATAATGGAATTAGCCCTAATGCTTGCATTAAATTTAGTAATATTAAAAAAAATAAAAAGCTAGTAACTTATATGGGGGCAATTGTGCCTCAAAAAGGTTTACATGTTCTTGCACGTGTTTGGCCAGAAGTTTTAAAACAGCATCCTGATGCAGAATTAAGAGTTATCGGATCATCAACAATATATAATGAAAATTTAAAAGTAGGCTCCCTGGGAATTGCTGATGAGGCTTATGAGAACGAGTATCTAATTCCATACCTTTGTGATAAAAATGGTAAGCTGCATAAATCTGTTACATTTCTTGGTGCCCTAGGCTCAGATAAATTTAAACACATAAGTGAAGCATTAATAGGTATTGCTAATCCAACTGGACAAACTGAAACTTGTTGTGTTAGTGCAGTAGAAATGTCTGCATGCTCAACTGCAGTAGTTACAGGTTCATATTATGCACTTTTAGAGACAGTGCAGAACAACATTACAGGGCTACATGGTCGAGGGGATAGAAAACTAAGGGATAACATATGTAAATTGCTAAGTAATCCTGAATTAGCTATAAAGTTGGGCTCAAATGGCAAAGCGTTAGCCAAGTCTAATTATGATTTTAATATCGTTTCTGTAAAGTGGAAAAAGCTATTTAGTAATGTAAAGTCAGGGCTTAAAATTCATAAACCTCGACACAATTTTAAATATTTCTATTACCATCGAAAATGGCTAAGATTTTTAAATTATCTTCCTGCTAAAATATTTAATAAATTCATTTTTTGGCCATCAACTCATGAATTAGAAGTTCTAATATTAAAAATATACAAATTTCTTTTTGATTAACAAAAAATTTAACTTTTTAT
>Ga0209482_1001406_pt1 | contig 16579 bp, 19 predicted proteins | sample CoawatmetaG10DNA_FD_187512 | JGI IMG/M metagenome (GOLD analysis project Ga0209482, IMG submission 187512) | Marine microbial communities from the West Antarctic Peninsula - Coastal water metaG104-DNA (SPAdes) (version 2) | ecosystem: Environmental > Aquatic > Marine > Coastal ...
GTGTCTTTTTATGTCTTTTTATGTCTTCCAAACAATAATTATAATTATTGTTTGGAAGACATAAAAAGACATAAAAAGACACAAAAAGACAATTAAAGAAAAATAACTAATTATTAAAGCATTTTAGAGTTGATTAAAGACATTTATATTATTTTAAATCTACTTAAAGATTAGTTATTGTTTGCTGAAAGTATAATTAAATAGTATAGATGGATAAAGGTGTATAAATAATTTAAAAAGCATTTAAAACGAAGCACCATAAAATATTACAAAAAATTTTGATTATTAAGAATGATTAATTAAAAGCACTTAAAGACACGGCGGTATTATTATATATAACAATGCCGATTACGGAGGAAAATAAAAATGAAAGCATTGCTTTTATTAATGCTTTAAATGCTATGATGGAAATCATAGACAATATAGCACCGCTAATCACAGATAATAACTACTTACAATTATGTAATAATCTTAAAATACTTAATGATAATAATAGCAAAGAAACGCTAATACAATATGTAGAGGTAATTAGAACAAGAATACGCAATAATGCTGTGGTTCAAAACCAAGAGGCGAGAACAAGAATGAAATGTAAGACTAAAAATGAAATGCTTACTGACGCTGAAAAATTAAAGCGTGGCTGGAAAGTGTGTTGTAAGTGTGATAGAATTGTATTAAATATTTATTCCCACCATTACAGCGATGTATGTAAGCGGACAACAGAAAGCAAAAAACTTACATATAAAAGCAATAGCATAACAACCGATAAATATACCAGTGCTATACACATACTACGAGCAATATTTATTAATTACAATGGATATAAATATTATATGAAATTTATTAAAAATAAAATTTAATAGGCTCTCTCAAACTTTTAAAATAAAATTATAAAAAAAATGAAAATATTTATAATTTTATAAATTACAGATGATTACAGCGTTATAAAAAATAATTATGGATTTTTTAATTATTTTTTATAACTGGCTTCTCTCAAAACGTTCTCGTTATATGAACTAATCCAAAAGATACTCTTATTGTAAAAATACCCCCCATTAATTTATACTGAAACGGATTTTATATTGCTTCTCTCAAACTTTTAAAATTAAATCTTAAAATAAATCAAAATATTTATAATTTTATAAATTACAGATGATTACAGCGGTATAAAAAATAATTACAGATTTTTTAATTATTTTTTATAATTGGCTTCTCTCAATTTTAAAAGCATTTAAAGACTGGGATAAATTTAATTTAATTTTTATCACAGACACAAAAGACACAAAAGATACAAAAGACATAAAACGGCTCTTAAAATAAAATTACTCACAATTTTTTAAGTGCTTTTTTGTTTTTCTATGACGAGACCAGTTCTTATACCCCACGATACAATTACAAGCCTTACATTCTATATCACTGGGGTTAGTAGCGGGTTCAGTAGTGCTTTCATCGGTGCTTTCAGTAGTGCTTTCATTATCATCAGTGGTGCTTTCCGCTTCTTCACATACTTCTACTTCTACTTCTACTTTAACTTTAACATTATGTTTATGCTCTTCTTTGCTGATATACTCATTAATTTTATTCTTAACAAAATAAATGTTTTTGGTGATGATTAATTCCAATAGTTCTATCTTAACACAACTACCATTAAACAATCTTTTAAATGTATCAGTTTGTTTGCGTCTATAATTTTCCATTGCTCGGGTAAGATACTTCTGTGTTGTGTATGAGATATAATAATCATCATTGTCGTTGCTTATTTTAAATATTTTATACTCAATGCTTTTATTGTCGTGGTTGTTGTTTGCGCTCATTTTATATATATATATAATCCGTTGTCTTTAAGTGCTTTTATAATTAATCATTTTATTTTTATCAATTTTTTTTTATTTTTTTATTTTTTTATTTATTCATCTTCTTCTTCTTCTTCTTCTTCTCCATCATCAAGATTTATCATAATAAGAGCATAAATACTACTACCATTATATTCTTTTTCTAATTCAACTTTTAAAATACCATTACCACTACCCAAATCAATATTAAATTTAAAACTCGCTCTACAATAAGCCTCTCTATCACAATCTAAATCTTTAATCTCTACTTCAATATCATCGTCATCGTTGTTGATAATATCTTTAATATATTTATATTCAATATTATCAAATAAGTCTAATTCTTTCATCTGTGAAACCATTAAGCAATTAGTATAGACCATTTTGTTATATATATAGTTTGTCTTTAATTGCTTTTATTAATAATCATTTTATTTTATCAATTTTTTAATATTTATTTTTTTTTGTAATTTTTTTATACTCGCAATATACTTTGATTAAAATATTTATCCATTAAGTATGACTGGGATATTCTGTATGATGATAAAAAATATCTATCTTGGTTTTTTGCTTTAATTACTGGTCTTTTTGTTTCAATATTCCTCACTAAACCACGTTCATTTATCTCATACAACGGAATTGTTTTATTGTAATCTTGGGGGTCTATTATTTTCCACGTTTCCATTATATAATTATAAATTTAAATTTTTAAACTTTTTTAATTTTATAGAATTATTAATCATTTTGACTTTATATGTCTTTGTAGATTGCTTCACCAAAATAACTACTTTGAGTGTTCAACTCTAAACTAACAAACATACTTGTTTTAAAACGGAGCGCTCAAAATAGTTATTTTCAAAAAGTAATCATTTTGACTTTATATGTCTTTATATACTGCGTCATTAAATTAACTACTTTGAGTGTTCAACTCTAAACTAATAAACATACTTGTTTTAAAACGGAACTCTCAAAATAGTTATTTTCAAAATTAATCATTTTAACTTTATATGTCTTTATAATTCTACGTCAATTCTGCTTTTATATTTTATGTATGTATGTTATGTCTTTTATATTTTATGTCTTTTATGTCTTTTATGTATGTATGTATCTTATGTCTTTTATGTTTATAAATTATTCTTCATTAAATTTTAATGCTTTGCTTTTCTGTTTGGCTTATTTATTTTTTAACTATATCATTATCGTCTTTATTTTTTTGTTCTTTAATTTTAAGTTTAAGTTTATTTAAAAACGTTCTATATGGTTCTTGATTATCACCCCAGCCAATACCAGATGAACTTTTATAATAATAAATATCATTATAATTATCATAAATAAAGAGTTCTCCCGTCGCGTGGTCTGTGTGTATTTTTATTTCTTCATCTTTTTTTAATTGTTCTTTTTGTTTAGTTCTTATTATATTTAGTCTATCATTCTCGTCTTTATTTTCTCTATCATTATCATCTTTATTTTTAAGATATGCTCTAACTTTTTTATTTATTAAATCAGCAAAATTATTTTTAGTTACTTTTATGCTATTTAAATAATTAATATCATTATCATTAGATAAATCACCACTATTAAGTGTTATACTTTTATTTTCCATTTTATATAATATATCATCATTTAGTCTTTAAATGCTTTTAATAAGTTATTATCATATATATAGATTTATACATATTATAATAAAGTAATTTAACAACATTTTATAAAATCAATTTTTATATTAACACCACCATTAGCATTTGGTTTAATTTGTAATGATACTAACTTTGTAATATCTTTAATATTTTCATCTGTAAGAGATTGTCCCCACGCATAAAAAACTCTCGTAATATTCTTTAATTCGTCTGGAACTGATTTATGAAAAATTAATTTATTTAAATTTATTCTTTTATCTAATTCATATTCGGTTTTAATTGTAGAATTCCATACATTCTTTAAAAACCATTTAACTACTCTTTCTTTGTTAATATTATTAAACTTTGAAAGCATTAAAATATTTTGTTTAAGCAGAATATCGGTAATCGCATATGTATTCATCGTGTATATAATATATATAGATATATTAATATTGTAGTTTATCTTTAAATGCTTTTAAAATATAATATATTACATTACATTAATTTATTCTTTCATATTCTATTCTAACTATTCTACTATTATTTTTAAACACCATACACGTATCATTATAATATATATATTTATGCTTATAATTTTTTTGTGGTTCTATTACGCTCAATAATTCTAAAACCCAATCAAAATATACAACTTTGGTTGATAATTCCCAACACGTTTCATTATAATTAGTTATATATTCTATGTAATTTTCATTATTGTCTTTATTGTTGTCTATTTCTTTGTAATTTTTAACGTTTTCATTATTGTTTAAGTCGTCGTCCAGTATTTTTTTTAAAAATTGTTCTCTATAAACTAATTTAATAGATGTGTAATATTTTTTTAATACACTACATTCATTCGCTTCATAATCCACGCCATTTGTATTAATTCCATCATTTATTAAATTTTTAGCATTTATTTTATTGGAATTTATTACTCCATATACACTTGATAATTCGGTCATTACTAATTCAAACGCATCATTAAACGATGTGTCTATTGGTTCTATTGTCGGTAATATTTTATTTGTTAAGATATTTGTATTAGTTTCTTTTGTATAAATATTATTAAAATTTAACTTTAATTTAACATAATTACTTTTTAAAATTTTAAACTCTAATTCAGTAGATACGTCTGTTGCTTTATAATTAGATTGTGTGTTTGGATATAATAATTCTTCATTATAACTTTTTTGATAAATCTGTTTTTTATTAACGCTTATTCTGTTCTTTGTTGCTTTAATTAATTTTTTATCAATTACATTCCCAAACTCATTATTGCGGTAATCGTGTAATTTGTATTGTTTATTAAACTCTGTTAATTTAATTAATTTAGTCGGTAATATGTCTTGATACTTATTATATTTTATAAAATTATTCAGTTCTAATGTAATGTAGAATGTTGTATATTGTCTATCTTGATTATTGGAATTATAATTAAACTCATATTTAGAACCATTCCATTTTTTATTTTTGCTACTTAAATAACCGCTTCTTATTCCATAGTCTTTTATGCTTCTTAAAAATATTTTAGTATCTCTAAATAAATCCGTTGATTTTAAAAAGTCTATTTTTTGTTCTACATTAAATATAATTTGGTAATCATTAAAATTACATTGTATAAAATCTTTATTTGTATCTATTATATCTTTTAATTCTTGGTTTGTATATCTCGCTGTAAAATCTTTATCTACTTTAAATAATTTAAATATATCCATAATACTTTTCAATTCTAACTGCTTTGCGTCTGTATTTGTTAAGTGTTGTAACTCGCTATTATAATCTAAATTTGGTTTATCATATTTGTATAAATCTTTTGTATATCTTATTAAATCATTACTTTTTAATAGTATTTCATATAATTCTAATTCTTTGTCTGTATCTAATACATTGTCTATTGTTTTTTGTGATACATTTTTTAATAAAAAGAATTTTGTAATTTTTAACTTTTCTTCATATGTAATATCTTCTTTAATTTTTAAATTATCACATTCATCTTTGTTTATTAATTCTACTTCTTTCAGTTCTAAAAGTTTCTGCTGTTTAACTATATCACTTGCTTCTTTGAACTCTTTTTGAAACGATTTTTTTGTATCAGCATATATATTGTTTATTTTAATTCCGTGATGTTTAAAACGTGTATAGATGTCTTGTATAAATGCTCGTTCGCTAAAACATAGTTCTTTTGTATTAATAATTCTTAATTCATTAAAATCTTCATCAATATTTTCTATTTTAGAATATTTGCTTTTAAGTAATTGGGTTTCTCTAATTGTAATATATTTTTCATAACTTTTATTGTTATATTTATTAAAATGTAACGATGGTAATGTTGCTATGTTAATTATTTGGTCTATTAATATTCTTACTCTAAAAAACATTTGTATAAAACTTCTTGCTATGGGACAATGATAATTATACCCAACAGCATATACTTTATTAAAATACTCAATTTCTATACTTACACCAGTAGTAATTGTCGGTGAGTATAAAAATAAATCTATATCGTGTTTTGTTATGTTTGTTGCTAAATTTTTAATAAATTCTTCTTTGTTATATTCTACATCATTTATCCTAACAACTGGGTCATTACATATTAGTAATATATTTTTGCTTGGATACTTATTTAAAACTTGTTCCATAACTACTTGTAGATGCTTTTTTGAACTGCTACAATATACTAATTTCTTATTTTCTAATTCATTTATAAAATCTGTATTAAGTTGATTATAAGTGTAAAAATAATTAAAGTTGTAATGACTAAAATTATTATCTGTTAAAAAGTATTTATCGCTTTTTTCATTTAATAACTTCTCTAACCACTCTACTCTTGGTAATGATATATCAGCATCTAAACATATAACTTTTTCTGCTGATTGTAGTAATGATTTAACTTTTTGAAAAATTGTATAATCTGTTTTATCATTTCGGTTTAATGTTGTGCTTGTAAAATGGGATAATATTGTTTCATATTCGTCTAATATAATTTCATTGGCGTAATGTATCTTGTGTATGCTTTCTAAACTACATATTTGTATTTGAGCGTCAGTAATATCACTATCATTGTCTAAATGATTAACTACATCATATCCCACATTTTTAAGTTTGATTGTTATTTCAGTATTTAATGAGTTATTTTCACTTAAAATTAAAACTTTTTTATTTAGACGTCTTGCTTTTTCCAGTATTTTAAAAACAATTATTCTTGTCTTACCACTTCCCCATAATGCTTTTATAAAAATTAATTTTTTTTCAATTTCATTTATGTTTTGTTCTAATTCATTAATGTTGCTAATTGTGCTTTGCTTTTTATAATCACTATCGTCTGCTGTGTGGTCTTGTGCGTAATAATAAAACGTTTTTTTATTAAAATCTAATATAACTTCTTGATACATTTTAATTGTAAATTGTTTATAATGTAGTTCTCTTGTTTTAATGTCTGCTGTTAAATTGTATTCATTAATTTCTAAAAACTTTTGTTTGAGACCAGACATTCCAGTTATATTTTCACAATAAAGTATAAATTCGTCTGTAAATGGATTATAATTAAAAAGTATGTTATATTGTTTTGCTATTTTATGAAAAATAAAATTTGGATTAAGTTTTAAGTTTTTTAAATCTTCACGTATATAGTTTTGTATGATTTCATTACTACATTCTCGGTTTGTTATTTTCGCAGAATGTTCCATAAATAAACCATAATCACAATTTTCGGTATATAAATATTTTAATAGATATTTCCATAAAAAGTTATTGTTATAAAATTCATTTGGTAATACTTCTATCAATTTCTCTACAATAGTATCTTTCTCAATATTTATATTACAAACAGCCCCGTTACATTTATTAATTACTTCTTTAACTATTTCTTTAACATATGTGGGTGTATATTCTAATGATATAGTATTTTCAGTATTGTTAATTAAATAATTATCAATTAAATTATTACATCTTGTATAATCGTCATATGGTATTAATTTCCGCTTGTTATTATATTGGAATTTTGTATTATGTGGTAAGCAAAATAAATTATTATTTATATATACTCTTTCGTCAATCTGTTTTATGTAATCTTGGATATACAATATTAATTGTTTTTGTTGTGTTTTTTTCATATTACATTTGTAATAAATAATATGTGCTGACTTGATTTGTGTTTTATCTTCTTCTTCACGAATATAAATTAGTCTGTCTAAACAGATGTCTTTAACTTTATCTTTCAGTATAGTATTTAAAGTATCTAATTGTTTTTCAAAAGTTTCTATACTGATTGCTCCATCTTTGTAATCTATATCAATATAAAACGATGGAGTTGTTTTTGTAATAATTTCAAAGCAATTATAACTTTGGTATGTTTTTCCATTCTTTAATTTTATATCACCACCACTAATTAATTTTCGCAAAGTTGTTTTATTATCACATTTCATAAACTTAAAATTATAATCTTGATTGTATTTGCTACTTATACCAATTACATTATGTAAATCATCGGGTCTTGTGTATAATAATTCGCTCATTATATTTATAATTATATTTTGTCTTTAAGTAGTTTTATTTATCTTTATTTAATTATAATTTATTAATTTATTAATTTATCATTTTTAAAAAAAATATTCTATTTTTGATTAATTATAATCGCAGTAGAATAATTCAATTGCTATGTCTGCTTTTAATATGTCTTTTAAGATTGCTTTTTAGCATCATTTTATCACACGTTTCACATTTAACTTTATTATCGCATTTAACTTTATTTGGTTGTTCCACTTCTTCATTGGTATTAACAACTTCATCAATAATATCAGTTAATACATCTTTAATTTGTTCTTCGTCTGTCTTTTCAATTTCATTTTTATTCTTTTTAATTAATTTTTCACGTAGTTCAATGACTTCTGCTGAAACAGAATAATTACTCATTATTCCTAATGTATTTGATATTTCATTCAATTTCTTAATAGCATCAGTATATTTTCCAGTAAAATACTCTAACTTTTCATAAGTAAATTTATCTGTTCCATATTTTCTAATTTCATTTATAATTTTATTGGTCTTTTTTGTATCTTTTTTAATAGCATCATTAACCGCCCATTGGTAATTGCGGTAATTATTATTAGTGGTAATATCCAAAAGTTTAACTTTATCTTCTTCATTGTTAATTAGAATAATTGTATAGTCAATGTCTTTATTTCTGTTCGTTTTCGGCATTTCTATAATATATATATATAATAATATTTCTTTAAGTCATTTTATAATTCTTTATTATTCTTTAATTCTTTATTATTCTTTAATTCTTTATTTTTTAATCTATATTCTTTTTGGTATTCTTTTTGGTATTCTTTTTGGTATTCTTTGATTTTTTGTTTAATTGTTTCTTTATTATTCTTTAATTTAACTAATTCTTCTTTTTCAGTATGTTTATTTTTAATATGGCGGTTTAAATTAGTAGCAAACATAAACTTACCACAGAACTTACACATTGGTTTATCATTTGATTTTTGCTTAATTGTTTCTTTATTTTTTAAATTGTATTCTTTTTGGTATTCTTTGGTTGTTTGTTTATTTTTTAAATGGTATTCTTTTTGGTATTCTCTGGTTGTTTGTTTATTTTTTAAATGGTATTCTTTTTGGTATTCTTTTTGGTATTCTTTTGCTTTTTGTTTCCGCTGTTCGTCTGTTAAAGTAGAGTAATTACTATGTAAATCAGCATTTAATTTAGTTCTCCACTCATCTACAACGGCTTTCAGTTGAGATGTTTTTTCTACTTCTATTGTATATAAACACATCATTTTCCAGTTCTCCCACCCCCCATTTTCTCTAATTGTTTTATATAATTTAACATTATAACTTTTATCATTTTCATTATTACATTTGTATTTATGGTGTGCTTTTTGTTGCGTAAAATGCTTTGTGCTTCCAATATAAATACTTGATGTATCCGCACAGACTAATTTATATATATAACAATACATTTTATTTTCTAAATAATAGATTTAATTTATTTTTTTATTTTTATCAATTTTTATTTTAATATTATTTTTTTTATCATTGTGTCTTTTTATGTCTTTTATATATTATTGTGTCTTTTTATGTCTTTGATACAATTTGATATATACTTGTATGTCGTTAGATTTATTACCAGTAGAATATTTTTATATGTCTGCTTAAAAACACCATTAAGAAAATTCTAATGTCTTATTATTTATTAATTCATAAAAATCTTTATTTGGTAATAATGTAAAATCATATTCATTAGAAGAGTATATAAAATTATAATCTACTTGCGGTATATAACTAAAATAATTTAAGTTGTATAATGCTCTTAATGGGTCTATTTTATAGTGTAAATCTATTGTAGTAAATTCATTATTATATTGCGTTTTTAATGCTATAATATTACTACCAAAATAAGATACTTTGTTATTGCTTATTACTGGTGCGTTATAAATTAATATGATATTAGTTATTACTATTATTTCTTCGTCTGTTTCATCTTGTAAATCAATCTGTTTTTCATAAATATTTTTCATAACATTTATATTGGTTATGTCTTTTATTTTCAAAAAATTTAATTCATTACATACACAACATTTATATTGTATTTTAGCAGTTGAAAGTGCTATATTATCTAATTTAGATATACAGATGTCGCATATCATAAAAGAACAGATGTCGCATTTATTTAATTTCTTATATACTTTAAAACATACATTACATTCACTATTATCCATTTAAAATATTAATTCTAAATTAAATCAATATATTATCTATTTTAGTTAAACTAATAATTTCATTACTATCATTAAGATAAGAATGGTATTGTGGGGATATTATACTTTTTGTTTTATCAGTTAATATAAAATTAAAGTATTTTTGATTTGTATAAATCTTGCTAATTGGTTTGATTATGTGGATAATTTCATAATCATTTAATAATTTTTTAAACTTGATATTGCTTTCATAAAGACAATTTATACTATGTTCTATAATGTCTTTTTCAAAAGTATAATGTTTATTATAAGTATAAATAAAATTGTTAATTTCTTTTGGTTTTGTTACATTTCCATTTTCACATTTGTCTTCGTCATTACTACTATCACTATCGCCACTGCTGTCTTCATAAATAGTAATAGTTATATCATTACTAATGTCTTGATTTGGTTGTATAGTTTGTTTTGGATTAAATATATTATCAATTTCTTCTTCGCTAATTTTTTTTTGATTTAATAAATTAATTAATTTGCTTGATGGATAATAACACTTATTTTTATTCCAATTATTATCAAACATAACATTATTAATAGAATGTGTAGTTGTATCACTATTTAATACTAACTTTGATAATTCTTTATTTTTGTTAATCATAATTAGTTCTACGTGGTAATAAATAATAGCATTATCAGTTTGTTCGTTGTTTGTAGCCCAGCAATTATATAAAAAATCTTTGTATTCTAATTTATTATCATTAAGCGTTATTTTAAGAATTGGTTTTATTCTAAAAATAAAATTTTCTTGTATAAAATATAAGTAATCGTGTTGTTTTATTGCGTCTTTTGATTTAACAACGTATTCTATTTCAATTGTGTTATTCATATTTGGTAATTGTTTAACTTGGAATGGGTGTAATTTAATTTTATCACCAACTTCTATATCTGGTATATCTCTATTATTTAACGTATAATCATTATTGTTAATAATTCTTAATAAAACTGATTTTCTTGGGATAGTCTGTTTTGTTGATATTGCGTTATATGTAGTTAATAACTCATTTAACAACGAACATTTATTTATAAAAAGTAAGTCTATAATCGTGTTTAATTTAAGAATTGGAAAAGTAATGTTATTAGTAATTATACTATTCTTAATTGCTGTTAAAAAAAGATTATTTTTATTGCGTCTAACAGAATACTTGGATTTATTAAATGTTTTTTGATTTTGGCTAATAAAAGTAAAACAATCTGTTTTTTCATTAAAGTCATCAAAGTCTTTGGACATTAAAAAATTTATAAGTGTTTTATCACTATCTATATTTTTCGGGAATTCACTTAATACATTTATAAGATGGTCTTTTGTCCGTCTAATCATTTTATATATATAATAATATTTTGTCTTTAAGTAGTTTTATATATCTTTAATATGTTCTTGGTGTAATTTAGTTTTTTCGTGGCGTGTTTTAGTTTTAATTGTAAATAATCCACCACAATCACATATATACTTTTTATCGTCTTTATCATTTATCGTGTTGTTGTGTTTATCATTATTTATCATCTCGTAGTGTTTGTTATAATACTCCATTGTAATATCACTCGTTAATTCAATTATATCTTCTCTTGTATATGTGATTGGTATTTCTAATTCGGCTTCATAAATCCATTTTAAATTATTCCAACCATCATTTTCTCGTAGCGCTGTATATAAACCAGTATTGTAATACTCACTTGATTTATCGTTATAGTCTGTTTTTGCTTTGTATCTCATAATTAATTCTTTTAATTTTTCCGTTCTAATTCCATATAAATATATAATCATAATAAACGCAAACTCGGGGTCATTATCACGCAAAACTTTTATAACAACATATAACATATTAAATGATGTATTATATATTGTAATGTATTATTTTGTCTTTAAGTTATTTTAATTATCTTTATTTATTGTATAACTTTATTGTATGATTTTTTATAAATTAAATTAGCAGTTGATACTTGATGTCCCATTTTATCTGCTGACTTTCTCACTTTGGAAAATGATGTATTTTCTAAATTATTTTCAGCAATAAAACTATGGCGTATATCATTAATACTAATTGGAACATCATATAGAATTTTAGATATGGCTTGTATTTTGTGTGATAAATAATTTGCTGTTATTGGCTTATTAACAGAACCAACATTCTCATTGTAAAGTAAGTATTCTCTTGGTGTATCAGTTAAAGACGTAGTAATTAATTTTTGTAATTCTTTTGGTGCTTTAAAAACATTCGGTTCTTGCTTGATTTTATTGGTTTTAAACTCAAACAAAATAAACTTATTATCTTTAATAGAGTAGTAGTTCTGCTCGTGGTCTAAATCTTTAATGTTGTATTTATCTGTTATAATTTTAACAGCATTATAGTCTGCTCTTACTGGTTCTTGATAAGTATATAAAGCATACATTAGAAAATCTAATTTAGAAAGTGTGTCTTTATTTTTATTTAATACGCTTTTCATTTCTTTAAACGACACGTGGCGGTCATTTTGTTTATCATTAGCAGTCTGCGTATGGTCTTTGTTTTCTTTCATTTCTTTCAATTTAGCAAACTCATTTTCTATTAGTTCCAATTCTACTTTTTTAAGAATAGTTTTAAGATTAGTATTTTTAATTATGCTTTTAATTGTTGCTATAAAAGTATGTTTGCTATTAACATTGTCGGTTAATTTATTATTAAGAACATTCATTACTTCTTTGGTAAATGTATCTTTTGTAGAATTGTTAATCTTATTTAAACTTGTTAATAGTGTCTTTTTGGTAAAAACACTTAATTCTGTATTCTCTATCTGCTCTTTTAGTTCATTAATAAACGTAGAATACTCAAACTCTCTTTTAAAAACCATTATATTATATTATATATAAGATATTTTTTTAAATTGTTTTAAACGTATTTAAATAATTATATTTTGCGTCAATTTTTTAATTTTAATAAATTATGTAATATTAAATGGATTTAGAACTGAAAAAAACTATTGTAAGTTATAGTGATACTAATGAAAATAATTTTGCGATAGATTTATGGAAAATTCTAAAAGAAAATGTAAAAATTAAAGTAATTAATGATGTTTTTAGTAGCGTTGATTATCAATTAACCAGTAAGCAAAATGAAAAAGTGATTTATTTAGAACTTAAATGTCGTGATATTAAGTATGCTAATTGTGATACATTTATTATGGGTAAGACTAAAATAGATAATATAACTGCTAAATGTTTAACGCCGTGTATATTAGTTTGGAAGTTTGGTGATATAATATACTTTAAAGAATACACCGCTGAATTAATGAACTATGATACATCTATTATACAGAATAGTAAAGTTATTTATATTAAAAAGATGGAATGTGGTATTGGTATGGAAAGTCTTATAGAATTAATAAATAAATTATTAAATTAATGCTATACACTCAATACTATACTGAAAAAAATTGGCTATAATATTGCTATAATGTATTACTATACAATTAATATGTTATTACTATATCATAAATATTTTATGTCTTTTGTGTCTTCTTTTGTGTCTTTTGTGTCTTTTGTGTCTTCTTAATTTTTATATACTCACGTTTTTAAACATTATTTTATAACGTTTTTATCACGTTTTAAATATATGTGTTATATATAAACTAATAATGGATATTGTAAGACCATATACTCATTTAACATCTATGTCCCCAATAGAACGACAAGCACATATAAGACATCTTAATAATCAAAGACAGAGAAAACGATATAGAAAAAAAAAGATGGAACAACTTAAAAATACCAATGTTAAAATTACAACTAAAAAAGTTAATTTAAATACATACACAACTATACCGCCGAATTATGATACTGATACTGATACAGATACAGACGAAGTAGATGATAATGAGTTATTGGTATATCTAATGGAAAATTTAAAGTGTAATAATAGTAATGATGATACTGAAAGATTACAATTAATAGATTTATTAGAAGATAAATTGGGCGTTAATGAAAATGAAAAGTTAAACGCTAATGGCGAGTTTGATAAGTATATTTATAGTGATTATGGTAGTGATAGTGATAGTGATAGTATTAGTGATTAAATTAAATTAAATAATATCTATGTTGTCTTTTGTTAAATCTACAAAATTAAAATTGCGATAATCATTATTAAGTAATATCTCTCTATCTCCATATAACAAGTTAATTAATTCGTTTAATTCGTTTGTATTACTTACTTCTATAACCGCAACCATAATATAATATTAAAAGAGATAATAATAATTTTATAATAAACTAAAAAATAAAAAAATAAAAAAAATTTTAAAAAAAAAATTGATAAAATAAAATGATTAATTATAAAAGCATTTAAAGATAAATCATATAATAATATTATAATGGATAGAGTTATTAAGAATATCATTAATAATAATTTAATCACAGATGACGGGATAATAATTTTAAAGTATGAAAACAATGATGATATAGAAAATTTAAAAACTAAATTATTTAATAGTGGAATTATTTATGATAATGTTGATAGAACCAATGTATATGATAAATTAGCCGACATATTTGTTGAAGCGGAAGAATACAATATGACCGATACTATAATAATGTGGATAAAAGAAGAAGATTTAAATAATCTATTCTGTTTATATGCGTTGAGTGTATTTGATGGTTTTGTTGTGGAGTTAATAAAAGATAAGTATTTATATGATAGAGAGTTCATTACTCGTGCTTTTAATGATATTAAAGATTTAAGTTTTGATAGTATAATTGGGTTGTATGAAGCCGAAAAAATTAATGAAACAATGTATAAATTTTATAACAATTGGATAATAAGCGGGATTAAAACCAATGATACAGAAGTAAAGTGGGGATTAGTATTAAAAATTATTAAATCTATTAATGCTGTATGCTACTAATAAATTTTAATTAAAAAAGTTTTATAATTAATGTTTTTTTAATTAAATAAAAAATTGATAAAATAAAAAATTAATATTTAAAAGCAGTTAAAGATTAATAATAAAATGAATATTGAATGTTATATTTGTTTTGAGAAAAAAATTATTATTCCGTGTGGAGCATTTAATAATTGTAAAGTAAGTGTTTGTAATGATTGTAAAGAGAAAACAATGGATATTGCTGTGGCTGACTATTTTGTTTTAAGATGTTTATTTTGTAAAGAATATGATTTTAAAACAAGTATAAATGATGAAATAAATGCTATGATTAATGATTATGCTATTAATCCATATAATTATATACTATATATGTTAAGATATAATTATATTAATGATAGTTCTTATAAAAATTTTTGTATTAATAATAATTCTTATGGATATTGTTTTATATGTAAAGAAGATTAATTATACGTCATTTAACACCAAAAGAAATTAAAAATTAGAGCATAATGTTTTTTTAATTAAATAAAAAATTGATAAAATAAAAAATTAATATTTAAAAGCAGTTAAAGATTAATAATAATAATAATATATATAATATGGAATTACCGAATGAAATATGGGAAATAATTGTTAAGCAAAGTATTAAATCTAATTATGAGTTTATTAAAGATATGAGTATTTATGAACTTTATACATTAGAATATGAAATTAAAGAAAAAAGAAAAAAAATTTATGATACTATGAAAAGTAAATTAAATAAATATGATATAATAAAAGTAACGCATAAAACCGATAAAAACGCTTATAAATGTAATTTATTAATTACTAATTTAAAATTAATTAGTGACGATAAAATAAGCGTTGCTAATTTAAATAAATGTAATAAAAAATGTATTTTTGGGAATTATAAGAGCGGAGATATATTTAATTTTCAAGTAGATTTAAATAATGTTGATATAGAAGTTATAAGCACATTAACAGATAGAAATAAAGAAAATATTAAAATTGCTAATTCTTTAAAGATTGGTGATATAGTTGTTTATAGTAAATATACTTCTGCCGAATGGGTAAGACATAAAAGTAATTATTTTGATTTATCCAGTTTTGAAAATAGTTTATCTTATGCTATAATCAAAGATATTACACCGCAATATATAATTATTAGATTTAATATTACAATAAGAGATGGCGTTTTTGTAGTAGGATTTAAAAATGGTTCTAATAGATATATAAATAAAAATGTAGTGTTAAACAAGTTTAATTTTAATGATAATGAAGAATTATATATGAAGTTAAGAAAAACACATTTTAGCGATGTTATATTACCATTAATCGTGTATCGTTATGATATGATTAAATTTAATATGTATTATAAACATAACATACATATACCATAGACATTATTTATATTAATGATATTACATTTGAGTTAAATTGTTATTTTAAAAGCATTTAAAGTTTAAATGATATATATAAATATAATGGACGGAATAGAATATAATTTTAATAATTTTTA
>Ga0209482_1001410_pt1 | contig 16551 bp, 27 predicted proteins | sample CoawatmetaG10DNA_FD_187512 | JGI IMG/M metagenome (GOLD analysis project Ga0209482, IMG submission 187512) | Marine microbial communities from the West Antarctic Peninsula - Coastal water metaG104-DNA (SPAdes) (version 2) | ecosystem: Environmental > Aquatic > Marine > Coastal ...
AAATTAAAAGATAAAAAAATTACTATAGACCTTGATGGACCAGAAGGCAATGCATTCGCTTTAATGGGATATGCTCACCAGTTGTCACGTAGTTTTCAATTAGATGGAAACACCATCATAGATGAAATGACATCGGGTGATTATCTTAATGTACTTAAAGTATTTGATGATAATTTTGGTGATTTGGTAGTGTTACAAACTGAAAATGCTGAATATCTTGAGGCATTTGCAAAGTAAAAACTTGACAGGTTTCGGTTTTGTGTTATAATATAGTTATATTAAACAAATGAGAGGGTTGAATATGAACAATATAAAGATAGAAAACGGGTTGTACAATAATACAGACATCAACGGTGTCTTTCCTTTAGTTAAGGGTCTTACAAAATCAAAAGATGGTTCGTATTTTGTAAAAATTAAAGTAAGCGATGCCGAGGATAAAGTCTTCAAAGGTCGTGATGCAGTTCGAGTTAAAATTATGAACCAAGACCAAGTTACAGAGATTAAAAATGTCAAACTTGGTAAGAAAATGGTTGAAACTGAAGACCAAGCAATTGAACGAATTGCTGAACGTTTTAAGATTTTAGAAGAAATGACAGGTGCAACACTTGACGGTATTGTGCGAGGCATGGTTGTTACAGGACCTCCAGGAGTTGGTAAGACTTATGGTGTTGAACAAGTTCTTGAAAAAGATAGTTTGTTCGATGTGATGGCTTCTCGTCCACTACGACATACATTTGTTAAGGGTGCCATGTCGGCAATTGGGTTGTATGCTAAACTCTATGAGTATAAAGATTCTAAGAATATCCTTGTTCTTGACGATTGTGATAGTATCTTGTTTAATGAAGATGCCCTTAATATTCTAAAAGCGGCACTTGACTCGTGTAAGAAACGAAGAATTTCATGGAACACAGATTCTAACTTGTTACGCCGTGAGGGAGTACCTTCAACGTTTGATTTTAACGGTTCTGTTATCTTTATTACTAACTTGAAGTTTGATAACATGCGTAATACGAAAATCAAAGACCACTTAGATGCGATTATGTCTCGTTGTCATTACCTTGATTTAACACTTGATACAACTCGTGATAAGATTATGCGAATTAAACAGATTGCCCGTGATGGTGGATTGTTTGATACTAAAGGTCTTACTAAGATTGAAGAAGAAGAAATTATCGAGTTCATGGTTGAAAAGCAAGATAGATTGCGTGAAGTTTCATTGAGGATGGCTCAAAAGATTGCTGACCTACGAAATATGGATAAAAATCGTTGGAAAGTTCTTACTGAATCAACTTGTATGAAACGTAACGTTTAATAAAATTTAAAAAGTTCACCCCTCGGCGCTGGTAATAGAAATATTACCGGCGTTTTTTTATACAGAAAACACTTGAATTCTTGGGTGGAATATGTTATACTAAGTTAAATGCTGAGAAAAAACTATAAATGAGTAAATGTACAATCATAATCAGAGATGAGGTCAACGTCAAGTTAGAAGGACTCGACCCGTCTACCCGCAGAAAGTGTAGTGATAAACTAAAGTTTTTCCTACCACATGCGTTTCATATGCCTGCTTATAAACTAGGGCGATGGGATGGCACGGTCCGCTTTTGTGATGTGGGTGGCAGAACTTATCTAAATCTATTAGATGATGTTTTGCCTGTAATCATTGAACAAGGCTATGAAATAGTGATTGATGATAGGCGTGAAAATGAACTAATGGAGTTCGACCATGTAACAGAGAACTTCTGGGATGGAGTTGTTTGGCCAGAGGGACATATAAATGCTGGTGAACCCATTATGCTACGAGATTATCAAGTAGACGTAATCAATCAGTTCATATCTGCCCCACAATGTCTCCAAGAGATAGCCACGGGTGCTGGTAAGACGATTATGACTGCAACTATGAGTAAGGTAGTAGAGAAGTATGGTAGGTCAATCGTTATCGTTCCAAACAAAGATTTAGTTCGACAGACTGAAGAAGATTACAGAAACTGCGGATTAGATGTTGGTGTATACTTTGGAGACAAAAAAGAAGAAGGAAAGACTCATACAATATGCACTTGGCAAAGTTTGAATTCATTATTGAAGAAGACTAAGAAAGGTGAAGCCAATATTATGGACTTCATCGAAGATGTATGTTGTGTTATTGTTGACGAAACTCACCAAGCAAAAGCAGATGTATTGAAAGATTTATTGACAAGTGTGTTTGCTAATGTACCTATTCGGTGGGGATTGACTGGTACTATTCCAAAGACTGATTGGGAATCTGCGAGTTTACGCAGTTCAATTGGCGATGTTATAAACAGACTATCAGCAAAAGAATTACAGGACCAAGGAATATTGGCGAACTGCCATGTCAACATAGTTCAAACCCAAGAAACTGCCATCTATTCTAATTATCAGAATGAAATGACATTTTTACTTGAAGATAAAAAGAGATTAGAGTATGTTTCGAAGATGATTAAAGAAATCTCTCAGACAGGCAATACTCTAGTGTTAACAAACAGAATTAAGAACGGAGAAGCATTACAAGAATTGATATCAGGTGCAGAATTTGTACAAGGTGCTATGAAGGTTGCGGACAGAAAGGACGCATACAATGAGATAAACGAAGGAACAAATACAATTACTATTGCTACTTATGGAGTAGCCGCAGTTGGTATTAACATTCCTCGTATATTTAATTTAGTCCTGTTAGAACCAGGCAAGTCGTTTGTTAGAGTTATTCAATCGATTGGTCGCGGAGTTAGAATGGCAAAAGATAAAGACTTTGTACAGATATGGGATGTAACTAGTAGATGTAAGTTTTCAAAAAGACATTTAACAGAACGAAAGAAATTCTACAAAGAAGCATCATATCCATTTACAATAGACAAAATAACATATTAAAGAAAATTAAGGATAGTAAATGAAAATATTAACACCAGATAATAAATGTTTTGAGATGAACAGTCTACCGGATGAGATAGACGACATTCGATATTGCGTAATGGATGTAACTGATAAAGATGACCCCGATTTCTTTTTTATTCCGTTAGTGTTCATCGAAACGTTCAGTGCGCCTAGTATGAGTATTAGTATTGGACCACACCACATTGAAATGCCGATTGATTGGAATATTATGATTGGCGAAGCAGAACTCGGACTATTAGAATTTATTCCATTGACAAGTATTAATGAACGTCAATTTGATACGCTATTGACAAACCCACTAAAAGGGTATACAATGGATTGGCAACCAATAAAAGTTAACAATGTATTTGCAGATGTGAAATGGTTCTTTCCTAAGTTGAAGTATGGACACATTCTAGCAATACCACTTGAATACGGAGATAGTCCTAAATGTGCATATTTTGTAAAAGACTTAAATCGAATTCCAGACCAAATGAGCAGTTATGACTTCTTCTGATTTAAAGAAACATGTAATAGCGATAGACGATATCCACGAAAGCAAGAATGCGTTTATGTGGTGTAAAGAAAAGATATCAGTTAATAATTGGTGTCATAACGTAGGAAGTAACGCAGATTACTTTTTCTTTAACAAAGACGAAGACGCACAGTTTTTTATTACTGTACATGGGGGAACATATTGTAATGGCCGCTAAGATACCATTAAGTGATGTATTAAATGCCATTGATAGAAAAGATTTCAATTGGTATGCTAACCTTGATGCTGAACAAAAGAAAGCATGGGGTAGTTGGTTGTTTATACGTTATGCAAGTTCTACGAAAGGTAAAGATAGAGATGACCTTTTGCTTAATACAAATGAGTTTGTGAATAAGCATTATGGTGATATTCATAAGCACGAAGAACTAGTTTGGAAGTTGATGTGTTTGACAGGCACAGGTAAAAAACAGTACCACGAATGGATTAAGGCACCGAATTCAAAGATAAAAAAAGATACGGTTTCACAGTTCGTAGCAGAACAATATCCTACTATGAATGGTCGAGAGATAGAACTGTTTCTCAAAATGAACGATGTTTCGGATTTGAAACAAATGGCAGTAGATATGGGGATGGCTGACACAGAGATTAGTGAAATTTTTGAAAAAAAGAAAGCAAAAAGGAAGAAGAAAAAGTAGATGAGTTTTAAATGTCAATATTGCGAAGCCCAATTTAAGTCTGAGAAGACTATAATGGTTCATGTCTGTGAACCTAAAAGACGCTGGATGAATAAAGACGAGAAATATTCTAGACTGGCTTTTCATGCCTTTAACAGATTTTATGAAATAACACAAGCACTTGGTAAAAAAGACTTTGAAACTTTCGTAAAAAGTAAGTTTTATTTGGGATTTACCAAATTTGGAAAGCACATGCTCAATATAAATGCAATAAATCCTGAAGAATTTGTTGACTTTGTTATACAAAATAGTGTAAAATTAGATAAATGGTGTTCTGATTCTGTATATGAAACATATATACAAGAGTTGAACAGAAAAGAATCCGCCGACCGAGCGGTAGAACGCAGTATACTACTTATGCAGAAATGGAGTGATGAATATGAAAGACCTTTTAATCAATTTTTTAAGGAAGTCAGTAAGCCACTGGCTATACATTATATCAAATCAGGACGCATTAGTCCTTGGGTTATTTTTAATTGTGATAATGGTGCTGAATTGATTGATAGTTTTTCTGACCATGAACTAAATATTATTAATGAGTATTTAGAACCATCATTTTGGACAAGAAAGTTTAATGCTAGAGTAGAAGATGTACAATTTGTAAAAATGATACTAAAAAAGGCAGGTGTATAATGAGTACAAAAAAAGAAACACGAATGACAGGTAATCTAATAGTACAGAAAGACCCGGAGACAGGTGAATTGTATTTAGAGTTGCCTCGAAAAACATTAAATCGATTGGGTTGGTCTGAAGATGATGAACTAGAATGGGTAGAGAATCCAGATGGAACTTGGCAGGTTATTAAAATGGAGAAAAAGAAATGAATCCAGATGATTTAGACACAGCATATAGCATTGATTATGATGATGTTACTGTAACATTAGATACCGATGGTATATGGAATAGTATGAGCGACTATAGAGGTATCGATGAACTCGAATCTCTCAACGTTAGATTGGCGACAATAGAAAAACGCCTTTCGATTTTGGTACCAGATAGTGAGTTACTAAAAAGATATGAGGTGTTACAAGACTTGTATAGTCAATATAAAGCCGCAGAGGCATTATTAGATGGACCTGACCCGAGGGAAATATACACATGAATACGAATAATAGAAAATATACTTGGGAAGGAATAGAAGAAGCGGTTAATTCAATTGCAATGCAAATGTATAAAGATGAATGGCGACCAGACTATATTGTGGGAATAACACGAGGTGGATTGGTACCAGCAGTTCTTCTTTCACATGCTACTGAAATTCCGATGCACACATTATGTGTTCAATTAGAATCAGATGGACTGGATGAGAACACTGAACACAATGCTCTTATGGCCAGAGATGCATTAAAAGATAACAAGAAGATTTTAATCATTGATGATATCAACCGAGGTGGTGACGCAATAGAATGGATTCAGAATGATTGGCAAGATAGCATAGGAATGACAGGAGATTACAAATCAGAAGCATGGCATAATAGTGTAAGATTTGCCTCTTTGATTGATAACCCAAATTCAAAAGTGTTAATGGACTATTGTAACGAAGAAATCGACTTAGATGATGAAGACCTCTGGGTGGAGTTCCCGTGGGAGAGTTAATAAGACGTTCCAGAGTACAAGAAAGATTAGCAAGACTTCGTAAAATTGCACAACCCAAAGAAGTTAAAAGACGGTTTGCATCAGAATTTGAAAACAGTGAATACCTAGAATGGACTCGTATTTCTTCTGATAATGTAGATTATGAAGTAAAGCCTCTTGTAAAGGGAGCAGGTCGCCTAGGAGAACTAGTAGACTGGTGTGACGATAATTGTAATGGAATATATATTATTGGAAAAAATGATAAGATATATTTCAAAGATGAAAATGACGCGGCAATGTTCGCTTTGGTATGGAAATGAATATAGTAAAAACTGATATTGATATTGATGTAGTTGACAGAGAAGCCTTATTGGTTCACTTTGACCATATCCCTGCAATTATTAAAAAGAAAGATGACACGTATGATAAACATAATAGTGGCGTCTATCTTCAACCTATTCCTTTTGACCAACTGACTGGATTATCATCAATTGATTATAAAGAAGCAGAAGACCGAGGGTACTTCAAGTTAGACTTTCTTAATAATAGTTTATATGAGGGCATACGTGATGAAGCCCACCTTGATAATCTAACTGCTAAAGAGCCTATATGGGACTTATTACAACACGAAGACGTTATCAAAAATCTAGCACACATTCATAATCATATTGGTGTCTTAAGAGTGTTAAAACCTCAGAACATTATAGAACTTGCAGAAGTTCTAGCAATCATTCGCCCAGCAAAAAGACCTCTCTTAAACGAGAGTAAAGAAAAAATTAAAAAGGAAGTATGGCAGAAGCCTACTGATGGTTCATACTATTTTAAAAAAGCACACGCAATTGCATATGCAGTCAGTATTGTAGTTCAACTTAATCTATTTTGCGAACAAGTTGAACAGAACGCCGTTTAATTCTCTTTTGAATAATATTCATTAAACTGGTTTCAGGACCCCATAGAATTTCAGTATCTTTGGTATTCATATTAACAATGCACCCTCTGAATGGTTCTATCTGAGATTTTAGAAATAGGTTTATAGGAATTAATCTATTAGACTCCCACCACCATTGTTCACCAAGTTCTATGAATTGTTTTCTGGCTTCAGCAGAATCAAGCAACTCAAAGTTGTACATTGACGTTATAGTAGGATCACTATTAATTATAATTCCTAGATATTCAGTATATTCTTTTTTGTTCCCGTATTTAACACAGGAAAAGAATGGGTAGTTATCTTGTAACCATTGTATTTTATCTTCATCTATCATAAACAATATTTATGCATCCTAGAAATCGTTCTCTGGAAGATAAATACTACTATGATAAATTTTAACTTATACCAATACCAAAGAGATATAGAGGTTGTTGTCTTAGATGCTGACAACAATACAACTATGACTCAATTCCTGGGGAATATGCCGATGTATGATACTACACACAAACTACACAAGGGTATCGATAATACTCTTAGATTTAAATTTAGGGACACAGATAGAAAGTCTGTAGACCTTACTGGAAAAACTGTTATATGGAAAATGTATGACAGAGGGTCGAGAGAGAATGTACTCTTTAGATACTTAACTATTACTAATGCAACTAAAGGAATGGCTACATTATCAATTCCCACATCAGATACAATCATGCTCCCAGAAGGATTTTATCAATTTGCAATGTACACAGTTCAAGATGGAGTAGAGCAGATAATCTACACAGATACAAATGATAATGCTCATGGCGTACTTGAAGTATTGGATGACGTTTATCCAGAATTCTCAAATTCACAAGAAACATCAACATTTTATAATGACGGTACTAACTTCAAATCAACTATATTTGACGGTGCAGGCGACACTATTAAATCAAAATCAATGCATACATTCGCAGTATATTATACGGGATTTACTGGAGTTATAAAAATAGAAGGTGACTTAAGTGAGATGGCGAGTTCATCAGATGATGATTGGTTTGATTTAACACCAAGACTTATGTATGACCCAAGCATTACGATTAATAATGAAACTGGTGTACAAGGTTATGTTATACAAGCAAATGTTAATTGGTTAAGAGTTTCTTATGCTAATACATCTACAGGTAGTGTATCAAAAATCTTGATGAGAAACTAATCACATAACCACTTGACATTTAGTTCGGATTGTAGTATTATTAATACATGGAACTAAAACAAACGGTTTATCAATTCATTCCCGGAAAGACACGACAAAGTTCAGGCGGTTGGCTGAGTTTTAATTGTCCGTGTTGTATAGACCAAGGCGAGGCTCGTTCTGATACAAGAATGAGAGGTGGATTAAAAACTGAAGGTGATTTAGTATCATATCATTGTTTTAATTGTGGTATCACAGCATCTCATAGAAAAGGCCATGTTATAAACAAGAATTTTGTTAAGTTTATGAGATTGCTAGGTGTACCAGAGAGTGAGATAAAGAGATTGCAAATTGAAAGTATTCGGGACAAAGAGTTATCAGAAGGACCATGGGTATTCACATCAAGAAATCAGACTACAAGAATCCCATCATTTCCTGGTATGGAATTACCAGAGAACTCTGAAACACTAGATAATATATTAAATAAAGAAACGCCGCCAGAAGGAGCAATTATGGCTGCAAAATATCTACTTGACCGAGGTGTATATGATTTTGTTGACACATATTGGAGTAGTGCATTTGGATTTAAGAATCGTATCATATTTCCATTCACACAAGGCGATAGAGTTGTAGGTTACACAGGAAGAGATTTCACAGGTAAGTCAGAGTCTAAATACATGACTAAGCAACCAAAAGATTTCTTGTATAACTCTGATAAGATTAAAGAAGATAAAGAATTTTTGATAGTAGTCGAGGGAACAATAGATGCCGCAGTATTAGATTGTGTTGCGATAATGAGTAACGAAGCATCACAAAAACAAATCGACTATATTAATCAATTTAAAGGTGAAGTAATTGTATGTCCAGACAGAGATAACGCCGGCAAAAAGTTGATATATCAAGCACAAGAAAATGGTTGGAGTGTTTCTTTTCCAATCTGGGAAGAGCATATTAAAGATGCCGCAGATTCAGTAAATGAATACGGAAAGTTATATACTCTGAAATCAATTATTGATGGCCGCATAAGTAATAGTACAAAGATAAGTGTGAAAACACGAATAATGTAATTTTAAATAGCGGGTGAACCAAACGACCGCACAAAAAAGCGTAGGAGCAAATTATAATATGAGAAATGAAGAGATGAAAACGAACGTGATACCAGAACCTAAAGAGCCGCCAGCACAACCGCCGATGCCTCCTATGCCGTCTCCACCACCACCACCGAAACAACCTGGTGAATTTCTAAGGGAGAATGGTGTATTGCACATGGACAAAGATTTCAATCAGGAAAATTGTATGCCATTAGTTAAGATGATTATGGAATATAACTTAACACCAGAAAAAGATGCTCCAAAAGTTATTCATCTATATATAAATTCACCAGGTGGATATGTAGATAGTTGTATGCATTTGATTGATATCGTCAAGCAATCTCGTATTCCAGTATATACATACGGAATGGGTTCAATTGCATCATGTGGTGTTATGTTGATGATGGCTGGTAAAAAAGGACATCGCTATCTGACACAAAATACAGCAGTTATGTCACACGAATTTAGTGGTGGAACTCGAGGTCAATATCACGATATGCTAGATGCACAATCTCATATGGAATGGACAAATCAAAAACTACTTGAACATTATATGAAGTGTACAGGAAAGAAAGAACCATATATTAGAAAACATCTATTAGCACCAAAAACTGACCATTGGTTGACACCAGAAGAAGCAGTCAAACATGGTATTGCAGATGTAATTGTCGAAACATACTAATTTAGTATTGACAAATTGGTAATAATTTTGTATAATATAGTAATCACTTTAGGTAAAATCAATAAATGTCAGAAGTAAAAAACTACTCACCAGACTTACAAAAACTATTCGTTCAGTTTATGCTGACTGACCCACAGTTATTTACTAGGGTTATGGGAATTGTTGATGAGAAACATTTTGATAGACCTACCCGTGATATGGTAAGATATCTTATTGAGTATAGTGATGAGTATAATTCTTTGCCATCTCTTGAGATGATAAAAGCAGAAACTGGTCAAGGGATAGATTTACTTGATGATATAGAAAAACACAGTGATTGGTTTATCGATGAATTTGAAACATTCTGTAGACACAAAGCAATTGAACGAGCAATCGTTAACAGTGCTGACTTACTTGAAGAAGGTAAATACGGTGAAGTAGAAACTACAATCAAAGATGCAGTTCAGATTTCATTAGCAAGGTCATTGGGTACTGATTACTTTGATGACCCACGTAAACGCCTTGAGAACTTAAAAGATAACAATGGTCAAATCACTACTGGTTGGAAAGACTTAGATAATAAACTTTACGGCGGTATTAATCGTGGCGAAGTAACTATCTTTGCTGGTGGTTCTGGTTCAGGTAAATCATTGTTCATGCAGAATATGACATTGAACTGGGCATTAGCAGGAATGAATTGTGTCTATATTACCTTGGAATTATCAGAAGATTTATCAGCAATGCGAATTGACGCAATGGCAACTGACCGTGGCACTAGACGTATCTTTAAAGAACTTGACGATGTTGAATTACAAGTTAAGACACTCAGTAAGAAAGCAGGAATGCTTAGAATTAAGTATATGGAATCCGGGTCGACAATCAATGATGTACGTGCATACTTGAAAGAACTTCAGATAACTACAGGCAAAACAGTTGATTGTTTATGTATCGATTATCTAGACCTTTTAATGCCAGCAACAAGAAAAGTTGACCCAGGCGATATGTTTATTAAAGACAAATATGTTACAGAAGAAATTCGTAATTTCGCTATGGAGTCACAAACAGTAGTTGTAACAGCATCGCAGTTGAATCGTTCAGCAGTAGAAGAAATTGAGTTTGACCATTCTCATATTGCTGGTGGTATTTCTAAGATTCAAACGGCGGATAACGTGATTGGTATCTTTACAAGTAACGCAATGAGAGAACGTGGTCAATACCAATTACAACTGTTGAAAACAAGAAGTTCAAGTGGTGTTGGTTCTAAAATAAATTTAGTATTCGATAGAGATAGTCTACGAATTAGTGACTCAGACCTAGCCGATGATGATTTGGCAGTGGGTTCAATGGATGCATCGAAGGTAACAGATATATTAAAGAGAAAGACTGCTATATCTAATGATAGCGATGACTCTGCTATTCCACCAGAAAAAACACAGGCAGCAATAAGTCTTAGGGCTATGGCAAAATCAAAAAAAGCAACTCCATTTGACGATAATTGATAAATACTGGTAGGAGAATTATTTTATGAGTAACAGACCACGTAGAAGTCTATTTGAGGAATTAAACTCGATGGCGATTTCTAAAAATGAACCAGAGAGATTTGTCGAACAAAAAGGCGAACATATAATTTCTGGTGCATTAAATTTAATTGAATTCATACATCGTGAATTTGATGATGCTATTGCAGAAGACTTAACTAAACGTCTAGTTAATAGCATACGTACTGGTGACATGAGAAAATTCAAACGTGGAATAATCAATGCGAAGCGAAAATGACATTTGAACAACAATTAGAAGAATTAAGAGTCTTATCGGGTATCTATAAGCCGTATCAACCGGCAGAGACTCAGCAAGAAAATATTTCTTATACTGGAACTGAAAAGTCTAAATATCAAAAGAAGCATGATATAGAACCGGGAACAAAAGAATGGTTTAAGTTGTGGTTTGCTCGCCCTAAATTAACAGGCGAAAACCCATACGGCAAGGAATGATATGAAAGTTAGAGAAATTACATTAGGTAAAGGTCGTGAACGCAGATTCAGAGGACCTAGGACACCTCGCAATAAACAGATAGGATTGCATATTGATGCGGCACTAAAAGAAGAAGAAAAAGAAGGCGCAAGAATTCAACACATAGAAGACTTGATTATCTGGAATGGTTCAGCAGGTGGTCAGAAAGCAATCGCTAAGTTACATCAAGTAGAAACTTCTCCAAAATCAATAAGTATTAAATGGGATGGCTCACCAGCCGTTATCTTTGGTCGTAATGAAAATGGTGAATTTGTTCTTACAGATAAAAGTGGATTTACTGCAAAAGGCTACGATGGCAGAGTAACAAGTGCAGATGCGTTAGGCGACATGTTTAATAATCGTAAAGTAAAAGACTCGACACCAGAAAAACTAGCAGACAAAGCCAATTTTGTTCAAAATATGAAAGTCATATGGGACAAAGTAGAAAGTGTTATACCTGAAGATTTCAGAGGATACTTACACGGTGACTTATTATGGTTTGCAACTCCACAAGCAAAAGACGGTAGACTTATATTCAAGCCAAACGTAACAACATATTCAGTAGACTCTAATAGTGATATCGGTAAAAAGATAATTAATTATGATGTCGGTATTGTGGTACATGTAGTAATTGACTTAGAAGGAAATAAAAGCAACGTAGATATGGGACAACTTAGTGCAGGCAAAACATGGATTATGCCTCCAGTGTATGTTACTCAATCTCCTGGTGTTGACCTTCCTGAAGTAGACAGATTAGAAAGTTATTTAAAATCAAATGCTACTGCAATTGATACATTATTGGCAGTGCCAGCCGAACAAAAAATGGCAGACTTTGGTAATATTCTTTACACTTATATTAATAATAGTGTGAAAGCAGGAAACCTAGACAAACTAGGAAAGAATTTCAGTGAATGGGTAGACTCATCAAAACTAAGTGAACCTAAGAAACAACGAGTAGTAGCATGGGTTCAACAAAATAGTAATGGATTTGAAGCAATCTTTCAATTCATTAATGGTGTTATGACTACAAAGAACAAGATTATTAAAACGTTAGATTCTCAACCAGCAGATATAGAAGCCAGTACAAATGGCGAGAAAGGTGGAGAAGGTTACGTAATAGACAAAGATGTGAAACTGGTAAACAGAGCAGGATTCACAGCGGCAAACATGAGGCAAGAGAGATAACTTTTTTTAACTACTAATAATAAGACCATGGGTAAAAGAACAATACCACACACTGTACCAAGAAAGAAAGGACAGAAACCAATTAAGAAAGATATGAGCCACAGCACTAATACAGCAAAAAGACATCCTAATAGTAAGAGAGTTACTAGTGGTGCGATGAAGTAAGATAAATACTACTAGAAAAACAATACGAGGGGAAGTTGTTATGTTAGTGGAGTCAAAGAAACATCTGAAAGATGTTAACATGACATATTGGTCACACTTTATGTATGCCTCTAAGGTTATATTTAAGTTAAAAAAGATAGAGTTGGTATTATTAGCACATATGTTAATGCCAGCATATTTTGACAAATCAGCAAGTAAGCAAATTATTGCCCTTGCCAAATTGATGGACGAAAAGAACAATGAGTCAATATAAATTAATTAACACATTATCTGAAAGTAGATTATTCAGAACAAAGAAGATGGCGAATGACGTTAATATAAATGACGCCGCTGACTTGGTTTTTGTTCACTTTCTTATATTGAATATATTTAATAAAGACTATGATTTTGCCCCATTGGCAGGTGATATAGCAAAGCGTTCTATGGTTTATAGAAACTTTGACTATTTTAGAACAAATGGAACAGATATGTACATGGCTCTTAACCGTTTAATGGGTAAAGACAATGATATCGGCGATGATGAAAAAGATGATATAGCAAAGGGCAGACTTTCATTACAGAAAGCCGATGTTTTGAGATTTTTACTTCATTATTCTAACAATAGAAGTGATACTTCATTTGAACAAAGATATTTACTACGTTATCAGAATAATCTTAATGTCCAAGACGGTATGTTAAAATCAGTTCGTAGACTAGTTGGTGACTGGGATAATTTAAGCCAGAACCAAAGAGCATTGGTAGTAACACGTCTAGTTCAGTGGATGCGTAGAAAGGCAAGACTTGCAGAGATAATGCCAGCACTTTTAAAGTTACAAAAGCGTGGTAATTATATTCATAAAGATTCTGAATCTGCTAAAAGTGGAATCAAAAAAATCTGGGATAAACCAATCGTTAAAGTAGCGGCAGGCATCGGTGCCTTCATGGCTGCCCAATCAGCGGCAAAAGCAGTGGGTAAAAGACTAGGTGCAACAACATACACTACGGGTAGAGGCAAGTTTGGTAAAGGTTATCAACCATAATTAATTAATTATCATTAAATCAATTAAAAGAGGACCAGGTCCTCTTTTTTAGTTCTGCTTGTAGATAAATAGAATACGAAAGAAGATAAATACAATTAGAAATTAATTATATTTGAGGAGATGCTGTTATGGCGGATAAAGAACCAAAACTAGCACATTTAGAGGCACAAAATTTAGAAACTCATGTAGCAGTATGTTATGAGAGATACCATCACTTTAATAAGTCATTGCAAGATATTAATAGCAAGATTGAGAAGCAAGAAGTTGAGATGGATAAAGGTTTTACTGAAATTAAGAGAATGTTAATATGGACAGCATCAACTTTGTTTTCAACTATGTTGATTGCCATATTTGCACAAATGTTTAAAATATTTTAAGAGTAAAAACAATGTTATTGAATGAAATCACAGAACAAGAAGAAATATACGAAGCAAAACTAGTATATGCCCGAAAAGGAAGATCTATTGTTCGTAAATATAGATGTGGTTCAGGAAGACTCAAAGGAAAGACAGTTTCGACCCCTGGTGCGTGTTTTAAACCAGTTAATATGAAGAAACGCTTCACATTAGCAAGAACAAAAGCAAAAATGGGTGCAAGAATGAAACGTAAGGCTAAAATGACTCGTAGAATGAATCCAGCGAGTAAGAGATTAAAATCTCTAAATAGAAGATAACGGAGAATATAATGTCATTAAAGAATGAAATAGAAAAAGAAATGTTTACTGAAGGTCTGCAAGACAGAATTCAGGACATTGCTACATTTATTGACGTTCCGGCTGATGACGTTGAAAACAGACTAAAAACATTATCATTCTCTGATTATGTTGAAATAATGACAGCATATAAAACTAAAGATGCGGCTTTGATTAAGAAAACTATGGGGTTAGAAATTGACGAAGCATATAATACTGGCTCCCAAGGTCCCGATCAAGAGGGTGGTGATGCATACGTAGACGCACCTGTCGGAGAAACAGAACCTACAGATATGGCTATGTTGGGTAAAGTCAAAAATGCAAGAATTCAAGCAATGCAACGTCTTGGAAGAGGCAACTTAGGTAATGTAACCGCGGCACAAGTAGCAGATGCAATGGACAAAGCAGAACAGGGCGAACCATTGACTCCTATTCAGCGCCAAGCAATAGCATATCAAGCCTCGAACTTAGATGCGTTAGCAGGAAGTCCAGAGACTAGAATACAGTTTAGAAATTTACTTAATAAACTCAGAAAACAACAAGAACAACAGCAGTAGAATAATAATGAAATTAAAAGAGATATTAGGTGGGTTGTTTGTAATGATCACAGAGGAAGAAGAAGATTTGATAACCAAATACTTCTCCGAGGGAGACTATGTAAACGAATCGCAATTGTCGGGAAGAGAAGCACTCTTGGCAGAGAAATTAACACATAAAGGTGTGTTAGTTCCTACATTGCGAGGGTATAAAACTGTTTAACAACTAGGAGTTCTAAATGTCAGTACCAACTAAACAAGATGTAGACTTTATGTCCAATCTAAGAAAAGTTATGAATGGAGAAAAAGTTGAATTAAAAGAACCATCATCCCCTCAAAATAATTCATCTCATGTAGACATCTCACCGGGCGTAAAACGTGCAGATATAGATGCAATGTCAAAAATAATGAAAGGGTTCAATGAGGCAACAACAAGTGTAGCCCATAAAGTCAAAAAAACAATTACCGAATCTACTAGAACTGAAAAGGGCGTCTCTATTGGTGCATTTTCAGTAGAGAAAAACAAAGAAGATAGATACGATATACTTGATACCCGCAGTGACACTGTATTATTTGAAGATATTCAATTGTATGAAACAGTTTGTTGCATCGCCAATCATCTTAATGAAGGTAAAACAATTAATTCACCAGAAATTATGGAAATAATTAGAGTTAATCAATTATTTGAACGTCATTATACTAGTGCAGTACAACACAAGCATTCATATCAAGTTGCCAAACGTGCAGTTAACGAAGGCAGAATGGATATTGCTCAAGCAAGGTTCTCACAATCAAAGCATGAGGCTAGTAAACTCAAACGTAAGATATCTAATCTTTACGAAAACATAATCCTTTAATATATTAGTAATGTACGAATGCATAAATAGATTTGTGCATTAAAAAGATAAATACATGTAATAATACAGTATACTAGGATAATTAATATGAATTTAAATACTAACAGTTTCTTCAATTCGACAGATATTAATATATCTTCACGAATGAATGAATATCTGAAGAAAAACTTTGGCTATGAAGTCGAGGGAGATTTTGATACATTAAAAGAAGCAAAGCAATCACTTGAGGCTGAACAAGTCGAATTAAAGAGTGATTATATGAGTGCTAAGTATATTGAAAATATGTTAATGATTGAAACCATTACTTCGTTATTAAAAGCACATGGTGAAACTTTAAAAGAAACACCAAAAGGGCATCATAAAATGCCTGATGGCAAACTTATGAAGGATAAAGACCATCCTAAAGAAAGTGCTGAATCAGTTAATGAAGAGAAGATTAGTGTAGATGGTCAAGGCTCTGTAGAGACTGATTATTACACTGTAATTGTATCTTCTGGCGATATGGGTATCGTTGTAGATATCAAAGACAAGAATGATAATGAAATT
>Ga0209482_1001411_pt1 | contig 16548 bp, 20 predicted proteins | sample CoawatmetaG10DNA_FD_187512 | JGI IMG/M metagenome (GOLD analysis project Ga0209482, IMG submission 187512) | Marine microbial communities from the West Antarctic Peninsula - Coastal water metaG104-DNA (SPAdes) (version 2) | ecosystem: Environmental > Aquatic > Marine > Coastal ...
CTCACCACCAAAAAATGCGCGTCCAGTCGGTGGGGAGATGGAAAACACTCCTGACTGGCTGTCCCCGTGGATTTACTATGAGCTGGACAACGAATTTGTCAGCACTGATCAACCCGAATACCGCATAAACAGTCGCGCCTTTGACGCTAAGTTCAGTCGGATGTCGGAGGCGGCGTCAGCCGAAATGCCTGCCTCTATCTTTGCGATATCACGCTGCGAGGTTCCGACAGTGTCGCGCATGTACTTTATGCCCGACACTGAGGAGATTATTACTGAGCGTGATGGCCTGACAGTCTTGAACACTTATCGCCGTGGCGGCGTTACGCCCTGCGAAGTTCTGGACGATGAGGGTCAGGAGGCCGTTGACCTGTTTCTGGCTCACATCAAGAACACATTCAGTGATGAGCGTGAACAGACAATCTTGCTGGACTGGATGGCCCACGTCTACGTTAATGCTGGGCAGCGCGTCAATTGGGCGATGCTGATCTGGGGCGTTGAGGGCAATGGCAAGACGATCTTCTTTAATATATTGCAGCGCCTGATTGGCCGCATAAACACCAAGGACATCTCGCCCAGTGCAATCAACTCACAATACAATGACTGGGCCGCTGGTGGAATTGTCGGATGCGTTGAGGAAATCAGAATTGCTGGCTCTAACAAGTGGCAAATTTTAGATAGCATGAAGCCTGCAATATCCAACGACACGCTGGCCATTCATCCGAAGGGAAAGGCGATGTTTGCCAATGCGCCTAATCACTGCTCCTACATGATGACAACTAACCACTCCGACGCCGTGCCTATGTCTCAAAACGACAGACGTTTCTGTGTGCTGTTCAGCCGACAGGAAGATAAGGAGGCGCTCTTTAATCAACACGGCGGCGAGGCTGGGACTGGCGCCTACTTCAAGAAGCTCTTCAGCTTGGTGATTAATAAGCGGTCTGACGCAATCGCGCGTTTTTTGTTAGACTACAAGATCAGCGATGACTTCGATTACAAGGGCCGCGCCCCGAAAACTTACGGCCTAGAGCAAATGCGCGAGGCAAACGTCAGCGAGGACGTGGCGGCAATACGGGCATTGCTGGAGGATCACGGATCGGCAGTGATGAACGATAAGATGATCTGTATCACTGAGCTGAAGACAGTGGCGACACTGCGCGCTGAGTGGGAAATGCCGACAACAAAGGCGCTGGGACGCTTGCTTAGGGATGAGGGTTTCTTTCCCGTTGCCTCGAAATGGTGGCGGGTGAAGGGCGTGAAGCACTACGTCTGGACGCGGAAATCTCGCATTACTGATGACGAAGCGAAGGAGGCTACCCGAAATTATTACAATGGCGATGACGGTTTTGAGGATGTGCCGTTTTAAGAGTAGGCCCCAATAACGGGTTTAGGCCCTAATAAATAGGGTTTAGGCCCTAATCGAAAATGGATTGGGGCCTGCTTTTTTCCTTTAATTATATATACTTATATCTTTTAGGCCCTAAAGCCCTAATAAAAAAAGTATATAAGGGGAGAAGTTACACTTAGAGTAAATAAATGTTTCGCAAAGTATAACTTTTATAAAAGGGTAGAGTGAGAATTATTAGGGCCTGCTCCTATTTACGTGCAAGTCCATGATAATAAAAAGAAAAAGCAGGCCCTAATCATTTTGAACTTTGGGGCCTGCCTGATAAACTGTTAAAACTGGCAATAATGGGAGAAGATCGATGGCCAAGTGGAACTTAGATAAAATAACAAATGTAAGTCAGAAAGGAAAACCAATGGGTAAATATACGCGCAGCGAGATCTTGGACACAGCCAAGGAATACACAACAAAAGACCGCGCAGCGGATCACGGAAACATGGAAGATAATTTTAAAACAATAGGCGATTTGTTTTCTACTTTTTTGGGTATTGATGTTTCACCCACCCAAGCAGGAATATTAATGTGCTTAGTCAAAATCGCACGTCAAAAATCAAACCCTAACCACGCAGACAACTACATTGATTTGGCTGGGTATGCCGCATGCTCTGGTGAGCTGTCGGCAAAGAGGCCAGAGCCAAAGCCTATCGCTCCATACGAGGGCGGCAACACATGAGGGCGTCAACCATCATAGGTGGGGCGTCTAGCACTAACAGCCGCAACGCCGCAGACTTCTATGCCACCCCACCAGAATGCACAGTCGCACTGCTCAAGAACTTCCAACACTTGTTCGAGGGCGGTAGGGTATGGGAGCCAGCCTGTGGCAATGGGGCCATATCAGAAGTGCTGAAGGATTACAGGCTCGACGTTATATCCACCGACCTGCACGACAGGGGTTACGGTGATTCGGGAATGAACTTCCTGACCGCAGATTGTATTTGCGGATCTATCATAACTAACCCACCATTTAATCTAGCCGCAAACTTCATCGAACACGCAGCCACAAAAGACGTTCCCTTCGCAATGCTGCTCAAGTCAACGTACTGGCATGCAGCCAGCCGCTACGACCTGTTCCAAAGAACTAAACCACTGGCGGTCATAGCGATGACTTGGCGTCCAGCGATGTCTCCAGAGCGTGGCAAGGCCGCGACAATGGATTTTATCTGGACAGTCTGGGATAGTAGCCCGTCTGAAAATACGCAGTACATAGTACAACACAGAAAGGAAACGTAATGAAAATTGCACAGAGCATTGGTAAGTGGCCAAGAACAAGAACTGGCGCAAAAGCCTCGATCCGTTCCAGAATGAAAATGGCAGTCAGCGCGTCGGAACGACAGCGAACTGTAAAAAAGGTATCAGTGTCACCCACACCTTGGAATGACGCCCCCGTATCTTGGGATGATGCATTTAGTAATCAAGTGAACAACGTAACTCTGAAGGCCAAGCGATGACAAAGTTTGTCACGCGCTGGGCCACAGACACGACCCAGAAACTGGCTAGACCCCACATAAATATTATGATCTAAAGTTCCAGTGGGTGGTTTAATCTAAACAGTCTATGCCACGGGGTTCGGTTTGTTTTGGTTACGTGCTACCAAATGCGCTACATTTACTACACGGCCACCCACACCAATCCAATAAGAAAGGAAACATAATGGCTACGGTCTATATCGTCACTCGACCCACAGAGAACAAATTCGGATGGACACCAGATCTGACAGACGCGGCTCGATACGGAAAAATGCAGGTCGTGTTCGAGCCAGATGAACGCCCGCAGTTTCACCCAAACAAAGCCATCGAAACGGCGCGCGATGTTATGAACGACTTTGGCCCCGATGACTTCCTGTTATGGCCAGGCGGATCAGACCCCGTCGCAGTCATGGTCTGCACAGCCGTGGCGTCAGAGCAGTCAGAGATTGTAAACGTCCTGCGCTGGGAGCGGAACCACAACGAAGTCCGCGATAGAACCAAGGGTTTCTACATGCCAGTCAAATTAGATTTAAAATAATTTTTTAAAATAATATTAACGAAAGGGCTTGTACTACTGTATGTAGTAGACTAGGTATTGTGTATAGTTTTTAGAAAGGACTACAAAATGGCATTTTTTAAAGTAACACACATCGCAACTGAGCTGACTGGAATATTCCAAGCCAGCACACAGCGTGGCGCATGTCTCGAAGCCGCAGGTGTATGGGGCAATCAAGTTCGCGGCCAAGGTAGCGAATGGACAGCAGTTAAAACTAAAGCCCCAAAGAAAATTGCAGAGCCACAAATTATGAAAACTTATTACATCATTGGCGAAAAGTACGAAAACGATAACACACCAGAATTTGGTCATGGCGATTATCCACGTCGCACACCGTATATCGCAATGACCCTTCAAGCCGAAACAAAGCGCAAGGCTCAGAACATAGCCAAGAAGGCAAGCTCACGTTTCACATTCGGTGGTCAGTTTGGCAACCAAGTCTACACAGACGCAGACCTGCCAAGCTACATAGCTAAAAGCCTGGAGGCAGCATAATGACCCTATCCGTATCGCACTGCCCAAACTGCAAGGGCCACATAAAACTAAAGGCCGCTGATTCCAGAACGCATTTCGCTTATGGGTTCCCAACAATAAAACGTCGCAGGAAATGTCTGGCCTGCGATTTCAGGATTACCACGATTGAACTACCAATTGACGTTGCTAACGAAATATTTGAGGAGGAGTAATAAATGACAAATAATTTAAGCAAGGCGTCGTTCCCTTCCAAAGTAGGAAAAGATAAGAAATCAGTCCAAGGATTAAAGCCCGTCAATCGTGCCGCAAAGCGCGCAATTAAAAGCGGAAAGAAAAGGAAGCAAACATGATAATTAAATCATGGAAATTTAGAGGCTTTGAGTGGAGCCACGACATGCCCGACTGGGTTCAGGAAAACGCAGGCAAACGCCAAGGTAATGCAAACCTGTTCGTCTACACACAAGAAGGCGAACTGCCCTGCCAGAACGGCGAGTGGGTCGCAATCAACCTGCGCGGCCATGTGTCAATACACGCAGACAAACCCAAAGCTATGGGCTTTGTTGTGGCTAAGGAAGTAGCAACAGCCATAGCTTTTGCTGTCTTGGTCTTCGCAGTGCTTGTCGTAATGCTGGCAATGTGATGGAGGATTTCAATGTAAAAATCACCGTCAGAAATAATAGATTGCTACAGGCAATCCGCAAAAAATATGAATCCGTTGCAGCCTTGGCGCGTAATATGGGCCGTAGTCAGGGGGGAGTTAATGCTCTCGTAAGTATGAAAGTTAAACCCATTACAGAAAAAGGATGGACTCAACTCGCGTCCGATGTCGCCGCAATGGTTGGAAAAGAACCTGAAGAGCTTTGGCCAGAACATCTCCAAGACATCAGGCTGTCAACGTCCACGTCAGAATTTACCATCGACATGGAGGGCGTGAAACAAATAATGTCAGACAACTCAACAGAGAAAATGATAGCCCACTCGCAAGTGTTGCAGCAACTTGATACTCGACTAAACGACACGCAGAAAAAAGTAATAGATATGCGCTTCTATCAAGAGATGACCCTAGAAGAAACTGGAAAAGTTTTAGGCTTGAGCAGGGAGCGCGTAAGGCAGATCGAATGCAAATCTCTAAGAAGAATGAGATATGATGCCAGAACTCAAGGTTACTTAAAACCAGTAAACAAAAACAATAGAAACATATGGGCAAAATTAGAAAAAACCGACGAAGGGTGTGAACTGTTTGAATAAATGTTGTCGTAATGCTGGCAATGTGATAAGCAGTACCCACTGCTCAAAGCTATGCACATATCCCTGTCGTTGCATTGCCTCACAACTAGACCCGCAGCTTTCATTTTGATTAGCCTCAACATCTGGCGGCGGGTCTTTTTTTAGCAATACGCATAGCTTTATAAATTAGATCCGCTTGGTCAGGTTTCGCACTGCAACGGCGGGTCTTTCTTTTTTCAGTGATCCGCACTACATTACAAAAAATACAGCTCACCACTGAAAAGAAAGGTTAAGTAATGGCAAAAGCCAAAAGTAAAAATCCAATGGGTAGACCCAAATTCGAGATCACGCCAGAAGTGATAAAAGAAGTCGAAGAGATGGCAGGCCGTGGATTAACCGTCAGCCAGATCGCTTCTTGTTTAGGTATTTCACCATCAACTTTCTATCTTAAACAGGCAGAGTTTTCGGAGTTTTCGGATACTATAAAAAAAGGGCAGGCAATTGGCCTCAGTAAAGTAACCAATAAACTATTTGAAAATGCTGCTGTCAAAGGCGATAATGTCGCTATTATTTATTACCTGAATAACAGGGACAAAGACAACTGGTCGAACAAACATGAGGTCGCAACCACTGTCGAACATAAAAATGTCATAGATTTAACGAGGGTGAGCGATGACCAACTCAGCGCAATTGCAGCAGCTTTTAAGCAAGCTGACACTGGAACAGGTTCAAGCGGAGCGTTACCGCAGGTCATTGAAGGAGTTTACGAAAGCAGCATGGCCGACGATTGAGCCAGGCGTACCGTATCAATCAAACTTTCACATTGATGCTATCAGCGATCATCTTGAAGCAGTCGTGGAAGGATCTATCAAACGATTGATAATAAATGTGCCACCCCGACACATGAAGAGCTTGTCTACGGCGGTTCTTCTGCCAGCCTGGAGTTGGGGCAAAGATGCTTCAAAAAAATTCTTATATGCATCCTATGCATCTAGTTTGTCGATCAGGGACAGCACCAAGTGCAGGAGATTAATTGAAAGTCCGTGGTATCAGGCCCACTTCCCACACGTCAAACTAACGTCTGATCAAAATGCCAAGCAGCGGTACGAAACGACAGCCTCTGGTCACCGCATAGCTACCTCAGTGGGCGGCGCTGCCACTGGGGATGGTGGTGATATTGTAATAATTGACGACCCAGCCAGTGCCGCAGATGCCCAGTCGGCTGCTATGCGAGACTCAGTAATCGAGTGGTGGGATCAGACAATGCAGACACGCCTTAACGATCCTAAGACTGGCGCATTTGTTATAATTGCCCAGAGATTACATGAGAACGATTTATGCGGTCACATATTGGCAAATCAACTTGGGGGAGAGTGGGATCATTTAATGCTACCTGCGCGGTATGAATTGGCCCATCCTACGCCAATGCGATCTAGCCTTGGCTTCACTGATCCACGCACAACCGAAGGTGAGCTGCTGTGGCCCGATAGGATGGACGAAAAGACAGTGAGTACCTTGGAACGGTCACTGGGATCTTACGCCACCGCTGGCCAGCTACAGCAGCGCCCAGCACCTAAAGGCGGCGGTATTCTCAAGTCGTCTTGGTGGGTTCCTTGGGAAAAAGAAGAGTTGCCAAATAATATTGAATACGTTTTGCAGAGTTACGACACTGCGTTTGAGACTAAGGAAACATCTAGCTATAGCGCCAGAACCACTTGGGGCGTGTTTAAGTATGAGGGCTATGACTGCTTGATCGTTCTTGATATGTGGTACGACAGAGTTAATTTCCCAGAGCTTTTAAAGCTGGCGCAAGCATCTTATGACGAATGGACTCCCGACGCGGTTTTGATCGAGAAGAAAGCAAGCGGAGCCAGTTTGATACAGTCTTTACGCATGGCGGGTGTTCCTGTGTTGGCTTACAGCCCTGATCGAGACAAGGTTGCCAAGGCTCATGCTAGTTCTGCATTGTTGGAAGATGGCAGGATATATTACCCTAAACGCAAGTGGGCGGATGACTTAATATCTATTTGCGCCAGTTTTCCATCAGGTAATAATTCAGACATAGTTGACACTTGCACACAGGCTTGGCTCAGATTACGAAAAGGTTTCTTTGTTAGCCACAGCCAAGATATAGAAGAAGATGAAGTGACGCAGCCACGGCGGGTGGCTATGTACGGTTGAAAAATTACTTTCCAATTGGCACTATTTCGGCTAACAACTTGGTAACTATCTGTGCAGTCTTCCTAGCGTCAGATAACTAAGACATAAGTATGATCGCACAAATGATTTTTATTAAGGGCGATGACGATAAAAAAAGGATGACAATGTATGGCTGACCCGAATGTAGTGATCCCGTTTGCTGAAGGCGCGCCATCCGATGACCTGATGGTCGAAGAGCTTCCCGATGGCGATGTTCTGATCGGTGATCCAGAGCTAGACATGCAAGAAGAGATCGATGACGCCCAGTTCGACATCAACCTTGCAGAGACAATTGGCGACAAAGAGCTGAACCGAAAGGCGCAGGAGCTGGTCAGCTTTTATGAGAATGACCGCGCTGCCCGCGCAGACTGGGAGGAACGCTACAAGGACGGCCTGCGTACCCTAGATCCAGACGGCGGCTTAGACGATGGCGATTCAGAGCGCGGCACACGCGGCTTGTCCGTGGTTGTACACCCCCTGATAGCTGAGGCAGCGACACAGTTTAATGCCCGTGCAATTGCAGAGCTGTACCCATCAGGAGGCCCAGTTAAGTCAGTGATTTTGGGTACGCCAGATCCGAAGCTAGAGGATCAGGCAAAGCGCGTCCGCGAATACATGAATTTTCAAATCACGCAAGAAATGCCTGAGTTCTTCCCCGATCTAGATCAAATGCTATTTCACCTACCGCTGATCGGTCATACCTTCAAAAAGGTATGGTGGGACGCCAATATGGATCGGCAGTGCAGCCAGTTCGTAAAAGCCGAAGATTTCGTGGTCGCCCCAGAGAGCAAGGATCTCTACACCAGCCCGCGCTATACGCACGTTATCCGTATGCCGAAGAACGACTTTAATCGCTACGTTAAGAACGGCTATTACCTGCCGACCAAATACAACGAGAGCGACAGCATTGATCCATCTGGCGATGTGATTGGCGAAATCGAGGGCGTCGATCAGTATGACGATAGCAACGATGACGTAATGACACTGCTTGAAATGCACGTCTATGATTTGTTTGACGGCATTGACGGCAATGAAATGGACGATGACGATGAGGATGACAACGCGGTTGCGATCCCATACGTGATTACGATTGACTATGAATCCCAGACCGTCGTGGCTGTTCGCCGCAACTGGAGGGAAGAGGATGAGCTGAAGCTGCGGCGCGATTGGTTCGTGTCGTTTAAGTTTCTGCCAGGTTTAGGCTTTTACGGCTTTGGCCTGTATCACATGATCGGCGGATTGGGTAAGGCGGCGACAGGATCGTTGCGCGCCTTGCTCGACAGTGCGGCGTTCTCGAACATGCAGGGTGGCTTTAAGCTGCGTGGCCGTGTTCAGGGCGGCGACATGCAGATCAGCCCAGGTGAGTTTGTTGACATTGACAGTACCGTCGATGACGTGAATAAAGCCATAATGCCATTGCCGTTCAAGGAGCCGTCAGGTTCGTTGTTCAACTTGCTTGGCTTTATGGTTGAGGCAGGCCAGCGATTTGCCAGCACTGCCGACTTAAACATTGGCGACGTTAATGCCAACATGCCAGTTGGCTCGACGGTTGCTTTGATCGAGCAAGGTTCCAAGGCATTTAGCGCAATTCACAAGCGGCTACACTACGCGCAGGGCCAAGAACTTAAACTTCTTGCGGGGCTGAACGCTGAAAATCTCCCTGATGAGTTCAGCTTTTCGCGGGCGGGAGCTGCGGAGATTATCTACCGTGCCGACTTCGATGATAGGATTGACATTGTTCCAGTGTCTGATCCTAACATCTTCTCGACAGCCCAGCGCATCGCGCAAGCACAAGCTGTCTTGGAAATGGCGCGGTCAGCTCCGCAGTTCCACGACCTGTACGAAGCCTACAAGCGGATGTATGAGGCGATCCGCATACCCAACATTGATGAGATCCTGAAGAAGCCTGAAGAGGCTGTGCAGATGGATCCAGTGGACGAAAACATGAGCGTGTTGTACGGCAAGCCAATTCGCGCTTTTCCAGAGCAGGAGCATGAGGCGCACATTGCGGTTCACATGCAGTTCATGCAAGATCCGTCACTGGCGGGCAATCCTGGCGCGGCTGCTATGCAGCCAGTGCTGATCGCCCACATTGCTGAACACGTTGCGCTGTTGTATCGCCAGCGGATGGAGGCCAGTATTCAGATGGAGCTGCCGCCACTGCCAAACTTTAAAGATCCAGACTTCAAGTTTGAGGGCATTGATCCAGAGATGGATCGCCTAATTAGCCAGCGCGCGGCGCAGGTTGTGCAGGCCGCACCTCAGATGAAGCAGATCCAAGCACTAGCGGGCGCAGGACAGCAGGAGCAAGCCAATCCACTGCAATATGCACAGCAACTAGCGCAGCTTGAGACAGAGGCCCTGAAGGCCCGCACACAGGCCCAGATACAGGCTGACCAAGCAAAGGCTAAGTCCAGCATTGAGATCAAGCAGGCAGAGGCCCGTCAGGACATGGAGATCGACGCAGCCAAGGCGCAGGCCGACATGCAGGCCAAGGTAATGAAGCTAGAGGCTGACTTACAACTTGAGCGTGAGAAGAATGCAGCGAAGATCCAGATGGAGGCGATGAAGAATGCTCCCCCAACAATCTTATAATCCTCGACAAATAAATCAGGTGTCTGACATGCTTCCACGCCTGCGCCCTGATTTATTTGGGGCATTGCCGCAGGAAGGCCCACCCCAAGCTGGCGGGCCGCAGGGCGGGCCACCGCCACCAGCGGGCGGATCAGGGGGCGGTGAGCCACCGATGGACATGAACAAATACCTGATCGACAAGGTCATGGAGATTAAGGCCCGCATGGGCAGCGGCGAGGGCATGGGCGCGTTAAGTGCTATTTCAGAAGCTGCCATGCAGCCACCGCAACAACAGCCGCAACAGCAACCACCGCAGCAACCACCGCAGCAACCACCAATGAGGGCATGATGAACACATTTATGGATCGCGTGAACGTAATCGTTCAGAAAAGCCAAGCCCCTATTAACCAAATGACTGCGGCTCCGAATGTATCATACCCTGACACGGGAATGGGCGCGTTAGAGAACGTGGCTAATGGCGTCCCACGGCAGACAATGATTTCCAATCAGCCACATATGCTGGCGTACATTAATCCGCAGGAAGAGCAGGCGCTTCGTGATATGGGTGGCTCTGGATTACCGGGGCCGGGCGGCATTCCTGCCTATGATCACGGAGGTTTTCATTGGAATGATACTAGCACTTATAATTTAGATTCCATTGGGCAGAGTATAAGCGATACAGCAAGCAATGTTGGAAGCTCTATCAGAGATACTGCTTCTAATGTTTATGATACTGTCAGCACTGTCCTTACGGACACTGGAAGAGAGATTATTACTGGCGGCGATGCGACCACAGGTACTTATAACAACACAACCAGCCAAGATGATATTGACAAAACCGTTGCGGCAAACGCAGGATCTTCTTTTAATAATGGCCTCATAACTGGTGCGGATGGTAACACAATATCTGTCGGCACAAACGTCAATGCCGATACGTTTACTGATAATACTATTACTACAGGTGTAGGTACACCAGGTGTAGGTACACAAAGTGTTGTATTCCCAGCAGATGAGCCACTCGTTCCATTGTCAGACGTTGATTTTTCAGCAAATGTCACTTTAGACAATGGTCAATCAATTCCTGTCACGCAATACGTTGATGGAACGGTTGCCTATTTTCCAGATGGAGCGGGTGGTCAGAGCTTCTCAAGTCGGGCTGCTGTAAATCAATATTTAGGCATTGGCACAGCAGGCACTGACACAACTACAATTGAGACAAGTCCAATTGAGACAAATCCAATTGAGACAAAAGACACAACAAGCGCAACAGACATAACAACAGGCGCACTGGCTACTGTAGGGACAGCCATTCCTACTTTTGCCAATTACTATGATGCGATTGACGCAGGTTATCTTAATAAAGAAGTAATAATTAATGGGCGGAAGGTCATTGCTGAAACGGCTGACGGTTATACAGGGGCAGGCGAAGTTGCCACAGGCACAGGCGCTTTGCCAGCGGGTGACACAACAACCACAGGCACAGGCGCTTTGCCAGCGGGTGACACAACAACCACTGGCAGCAATACTTTTCTCCAAAACCTGACAAACATTGTTACGTTTGCAGGCAACAAGTCATATGTTAACGGCGTAGAAATCACTGTTAACAATGCTGGGCAAACTTTTGCAAACTGGGTCGATGGCAAAGACAATTTAGAATATCAGGATAACGTGCTTTATGACTTAACGACAGGTCTGCCAGTTGTCGGTACGGAGGCTGAAGATGCGTTTTTCAATACTGGATACGATGAAACGACTGGCACTTATGAGAATCAAGACGCGGCAGCAACGTCAGACAGTTTTATTGGCCCGATGCCTAATTACCAAGATATAAACGGCGTCGTTCATAATTCTCAGGAAGAGGCAGATGAGGCAGATCGTGAAATAGGCAGAATTGCCGCTGCCGCAGTTATAACTCCAACAGATGAGAGAATTGCGCGTGAAAATGGTATACATATACGGAGGGCGCGCCCAAACGCCGCGGCAATTTATTTTGATAGGTCTGGAAATCCACACGCATCATTACAGGAAGCTTTAGATTCAAATGCGACCCTTGTTGTAACCGATGCAGGCAGCGTAACCACTGAGGCAGCGGGCGCGCTACCTGCCGCTAATGTTAACATGACTGGTCAAAATACAATGCGGGAGGTATTTGCCAACTTATTTACGATTGGCGATAGTGCCTTTTACGAGGGCGGTACTTTGTATGGCTACGACAAAGACGGCAAGGTAATAGATCTGACGGGCGGCGGTGAGACTTTTGACAGGCTAACTGGCCTATCAAATTATGTTTATGGTGTGTCTGATGATCCCAACAGCGGCGCGGCAATTGATACGACTGGCATGACGCAAGACGAAAAAAACGTGGCCATAGCAAAGAAACAAATGCTGTATGATATTCCGCCTAGCGATTTGGCGTACTTTGCGTCGTTCCTTCCAAATCTTATGATGCCGCAAGGTATCGTGGGTGAAATAGCGCAAGTGGCTTCGTTTTTCGGCGGCGGCATAGGCGACTCAATGCTGAAGGGTGGAATTGAGGATCGCCGCGCTATTGTGAATCAAGAGGCAGCGGCCTTGGAGGCTGGAGCCACGCCAATATTTAACGAGGCTGGTGAATACACTGGGCATGACACATCTACCATGATGACGTTTGCTGACAAGGTGTTAGCATCCGATGATGTTATGAAGTTCATGCCGCCATCTTCTACATCTACTGACTACACAGTGACGCAGGCAGACATTGATGAAATTAATAGAATTAACCAAGAATATGGCGGTGAAAATAGCACCTCTATAAATTCATTGGTTGACCTTAAGGCAGGAAACAGCGGCGATGCAACAAGCGACGATTACTCTGATATATTTGTACAGTCTGACGGAAGTTCACTAAAAGTAGGGGATGTTATAAGCACAGGCGACTTTACAAATGATGCTTCCCAAGCCGATGCTGACGGTGATGGCGTTGATGATTCTAAGCGTTTTGAAACAGTATTTAATGTTCAATCTACTGCCGCTGCCGCTGATCCAACTGGTATGAGTACAGAAGATGGCTTTATTACCAGCGAGGGGACAGAGTATTTTATCAACGGGGATGGTAGTGTCCAAGAGGTTGTAGACGGCGTAATAAAATACGAAGAAGCAGAAAGCGGCGAGAGCGTAGAGAGCGTTTATGGCCTTGAAGACGATGAAGAAGACATAGTGATAACCTCGCCCAGTGACGATGGCAGTGACAGAGCGGCTGTTGCTGCCAGTATATTCAAGCGTTACTACAGGGGCGGCAGTGGCGCGGGGTTACCTGCGTGGCTACAGAAATACGCTTCTGGCAAAAACATAAATCAGTTGTTAGAAAAGGTGACAGTAGAGGGCGAAGTGTACTATAAGACTACTGACAAGCCGCCTAGGTATATTAAGGAAATTGAACTTGCAGGCGCTGTTGAAGGCGACGTGGAAGAACCCAGCGCAGATAATGAAGAATAACATAGGAGGCTGATATGGCTGTAGACGAAATGCAAATGAACCCTGACATGATGCTTTTTCAAGACATGGTTCAAAAGATCACACCTGGCGACATGAGCAAGGAAGCCGAAGACGGCCTTAGAATGCTTCTTGAGCGTTTAAAGGGTGGCGGCGCTATGACAGAAAAAGAGCGCGAGATGTTTGGAAGCGTAATTGGCGCTATGCCAAGGACGATGCCGCGCGGTTCAGGATCAACAAGTGACGCCGAAATGGAAATGTTTAACCAATCTATAGGCGCTAACCAGCCTATAGGCGCAATGTCTGATCAAGAGATGAAACGCACATACCAAGTTGACGATGGCATGGAGCAAATGATGCCAAGTCAAATGGCGGACATGCAACGATCTGGTGCGATTACGCCAGACAAAATGACATACATGATTGACGGCCAGCCTATGGAAATGGCAACATCGACATATGACGAAGCTGTCAGGTTGGGCATCATTACGCCAGACACTGTTATGGAAAACATTGACGGCATGGAAATTGCGCGCCCACCGATGGCTCCAGAGCAGTCACTGCGCCCAGAATTACGGCCAGAACCAATGCGTCCACGGATGCGCCCAGAAAACTTAGGAGGCTGATATGGCTGAAGTAAACGTAGAAAATATGGAAGCAAACGCAGACCTGTTTATGGAAAAGATGGGTTTTGCACACACCTCTGACGGCCTTGATTTGAGCGACGATCAGTTGGTGAACTTCCTGCTGTTGTGCCACCACACAATGGTTGGCATTGGCGATGACGATATGCACGATGACGAAGACATGTACGAAGATGTCGAAGAGGAAATGATGGAAGTGCCGCACGGCAAGGATGTCAAAGTCAAGGTTATGAAGCTGGACGGCGGCAACGTGCATGAGATGATGAATAAACTTCTAGGAGGCTGACATGCCATATAGCAAATATTCTCCAAAGCAGAAGAAGCTGGCTGCGGTTGCAGGCAATAAGAAAAAGATCACGGCTGCTGATCTGAAGGCTGTTCGCAAGAAGAAGAAGAAAAAGTAATGGGCGCAGGCACACCAATAAAATTAGGCATTAAAGGCGCGGTTGGTGTTTTTGAAACATTGGGTGACGCTTTTAAATCTGGCGCAAATGAAGTAGGCGAATACGTTACTACGCTAGGTGAAAAGATTGGTGTTTTAGGCACAGTCCCTTATGACCGTGTCGGTGCAGATTTAGCAGCCAACATTGCTAACGATGTATCTGCGCGTGAAGTTGCGGGCTTACCCTTTATACCTGACGCGGGTAACGTCACAGGCGTTAAGAGTATGCAACCTAGAATATTGGCACAGCATCAAAGCCAAGGGCTTTTGTCTAATGAGCTAGTACCTCCACAACAATCAACTATTGCCGATCTTAAAGGCAGGACAGTGATGAGTATTGTTGGTGATCCCACTGGTAGGCAAACTGTCACTGGTGTTGATGGGGATATGTTTGAAACACCAGTAAATTCTATGGCTGGGTTTCAATACACAGATGTTCCAGGTCAAGGCTACGCTGGTGCTGAAGGTGCAACAAGTAGTAAATTAAACGAGGCTTTAAAAACCGAAGATCCTTTTTACATGAGCATATTAATGGCTGAACGGTCAGGCGATTTTGCCATGCATACGGGTTTAATTCTTGGTGAGATGTTTAAAAACGCACCAATAGCGGCAAAGAATGTTAGTAAAATTGATGAGGCTATTAGAAATATAGGTAAACCTATAACCGTAAAAGTTAAAGACGCTGACGGTGCATTTATTAGAAACGCCGATGGAACATTTAAAACCCAAGGCAAGACAATATACCCATACCAAAATTTTACTTCTGTCTCTGATCCAAACGCAATTTCAGAATATATTAAGAATTTACCAACTGGCACAGACAGGGCGTACTTTCTTAAAGGTCTAGACAAGGGCGGTTTGCAAAAGATGGGCGTCCCAAAAGTCGGAGACGCAAGACTTGCAGCGGCAGATCCAAATCAAATTGGAATGGATTGGGGTACAACTGGGTATCGAGGTTTTGTGCCAAATTTAGAAAGAGGCCCGTTTCCAACTACAGCTCGACAATCCACTACTTATGACACTGGTATTGATAAGATTGGCCCATCGCAGGCTTTTCTTGAAGAGGGCCGTGGTATTCCTGCAAACTTGTTGTATCGGGATCTTTCTGAAATTCAAAGAAGTCGTAAAAAAGGCGGCAATTTGGTTATGAATGCTGCGGATTACAAAATATTGGAAAGCAGTCCTAAAAAAGCCAAACAACTTGTAGACGATCAGGTTATTGAAATTATATCGACATTTACAGAGCTTGAACGGCGAGGAGGCCGCAGGGCCGCATTGCAATACGCCCAAGAGCTTTTGTCTGGTGGAAAGATCACAGGTCAGATGATAGATGCTGCAAGAAAGGCCAATGCGCCTTCATGGATGATTGCGGCATTGGTTCCATCTCTTGGCGCACTTAATAACATAAATGAAGAAAGCGAAGGAGCGATATAATGGCAAAACAAGGATTGTATTCTAACATCGCGGCAAAGAAAAAGCGCATAGCCGCTGGATCTGGCGAGAAAATGCGTAAGGTTGGGGCCAAGGGCGCGCCAGCCAAAGGTGCGTTTAAGGCTGCGGCTAAGACTGCGAAGAAGCCAATGAAGAAAAGGAAAGCATAATGGGTATTTCAAATAACGATCCAGATGATTTTGAAGAGCAATGGGAAGAAGATGCTATAGAGGAAGCAATCGAAGATGCTGCAATAGAAGCAGACATGAAGCGTCAAGACGCTGAAATTGAAATGGAGAAGCTTAATGGCCAAAGGGGTTAAGCACTACTTTAAGAACGGCAAAGAGCATAAGGGCGCCACTCACAAGGACGCCAAGGGTAAAGTCATGTCTGGCAAGACGCACACAGCCTCCAGCAAGTTCCTAGTTCACATGAAGGATCTGTCTGCTACAGCTAAGAAGGTTGCCAAAGCCTAATGGGGGCTGGTGCGCCAATAAAAGCGGGCATAAAATTTGTTAAATCAGGTTTGGATGACGTGTTTGACTATGCTGGGGAAGCAATTGACGCCCTTGGCAACAAGATTGGCGCGTTGCCTGATGCTAATGCAGTTCTGACTAAGCCCAAGCCTACAGCCACAGAGCTACGCAGGCAGGCAAACATTG
>Ga0209482_1001412_pt1 | contig 16534 bp, 13 predicted proteins | sample CoawatmetaG10DNA_FD_187512 | JGI IMG/M metagenome (GOLD analysis project Ga0209482, IMG submission 187512) | Marine microbial communities from the West Antarctic Peninsula - Coastal water metaG104-DNA (SPAdes) (version 2) | ecosystem: Environmental > Aquatic > Marine > Coastal ...
GTTGGGGCAAATACTACTTCTCCTTTGGCTAATTTAAAAGGAATAGAATTACACAAGGTTTCAGGGCCACATCCTTCAGGAAATGTAGGGACACAAATAGCAAAATTAGATCCTATTAATAAGGGTGAAGTTGTTTGGGTAATTACACCACAAGACTTAGTGGTTATTGGTGAGTTGCTATTAACGGGAAAACTAAACGTAAGCAGAACAATTGCTTTAACAGGTTCTCAGTTTAGTAAGCCAGCATATGTAACTGCAATCGCAGGAGCTGCAATTGCAGATGTAACTGCAAATAATTTAAGTGATAACAATACAAGAATTATTAGTGGTAACGTACTTTCTGGAAAGGAAGTAAAAGCAGATGAGTTTTTGGGTTATTATGACAATCAAATAACTGCAATACCAGAAGGAGATGATTATGAATTTTTTGGTTGGAACAAACCAATTTTCAATAAGATATCTACTTCTAGAGCATTGACTTTTTCTTGGCTAACACCAAAGAAAAAATATGACTTAAACACCAATACAAATGGTGAGCATAGAGCTTTTGTAGTGACAGGTTCTTATGAAGAGGTGTTTCCTTTAGATATTTATCCGATGCAATTATTAAAAGCATTCATGTATAAAGATTTAGATGAAATGGAAGCTTTAGGAGGCTATGAAGTTGCACCAGAAGATTTTGCTTTAACAGAATTTGTTTGTGTATCTAAACAACCTCACCAAAAGATAATTCGCGAAGGTTTAGATTTAATGAGAGAAGAATTAGGATAAGATTATGAGCTTAAAACAAAACTTACACAATTTAAAAGAGAAATATAAAGGAACCAAAATGGCACCTGCGTTTAACGCAATCCATACTTTTTTATATTTACCAAATGAAGTTACTCATGCAGGAGGAACTCATATTAAGGCAGCAGACGATTTAAAGCGTACAATGAATATTGTAATTATGGCTTTAATACCTTGTTTACTTTTTGGAATGTTCAATGCAGGTTATCAACATTACGCAGCTATCGACAACTCTTTAAGAGCAGACGTATTAGCTAATTTTTTTACGTTTGACAATCTATGGATTGGAATTGTAAAAGTATTGCCATTAGTAATTGTTTCATACGGAGTTGGTCTTTTAGTAGAATTTATTTTTGCAGTTATAAAAGGGCACGAAGTTGAAGAAGGATATTTAGTAACAGGAATGTTAGTTCCATTAATTGTACCTGTAGATACACCATTGTGGATGTTGTCAGTTGCAGTTGTCTTTGGAGTTGTAATTGGTAAAGAAGTATTTGGAGGAACAGGAATGAATATCTTAAATCCGGCTTTAACCATTAGAGCATTCTTATTTTTTGCATATCCAACTTGGATGTCTGGAGATAAGGTTTGGGTATACGATGCGGTAAACATGAATGAAGCAGATGCTATTTCTGGAGAAACCATGTTAGGGTACTATGCTAAATCTGGCCAAGAGTTAACCGTTAAAGGCGCAAATGGTGCTGCAGATATTGTAACTACTTACGGTGACAGAGCAAATGAATTATATTCTACATTCGATAAGTTTATGGGATTCATTCCGGGTTCTGTAGGAGAAACTTCTACCTTTTTAATATTGATAGGAGCTGCTATTTTAATTTTTACAAAAATTGGAAGTTGGAGAATTATCCTATCGGCATTTGTAGGAGCTGCAGTAATGGGCTTGATATTTAATCAGGTTGTTGCCGCAGATATTATCACAGAATCTAGCAAGTTCTATGGCTTAATGAATACGGTTTGGTGGGAACACTTAACCATTGGTGGTTTGGCATTTGGAGCTGTTTTTATGGCTACAGATCCGGTTACTGGTTCACAAACAAATAAAGGGAAATGGATTTATGGTTTCTTAATTGGTTTTATTTCAATTATGATTCGTGTGTTTAATCCAGCATACCCAGAAGGTGTATTCTTAGCAATTTTGTTAATGAATGTGTTTGCACCAACAATAGACCATTATGTGGTTCAAGGAAACGTAAAGAAAAGATTAAATCGTACTAAAGTTAAAACTGCCTAATTATGAGTAAGAGAACAGATAGTAATGGATATACAATGATGTTTGCTGTAATAATGGTATTCGTTGTTGGTTCTTTGTTAGCCTTTTTAGCATCGTCTTTAAAGCCTGCAATCAAAGAAAACGAGAGAATAGAAAAGCAACAAAATATTTTGTATGCGATGGGTGTAAATGAAAATGATGCCTCTAATGCAAACTTTGTTTCTACAAAAGTTGCAGGTGCAGAATTTAAGAAATACATCAAAAAACAATTGGTTTTAGAAGGAAACAAAATTTCTGAAAGTCAAGATGCATATTTAATTGATGTTAAAAAACAACAAGCAAATGCAAAAGATGGTAAAGTAAGAAAGTTGCCTTTATTTGTTGGAGAAAAAGAAGGTAAAACATTTTACGTAGCACCAATTAGAGGAAAAGGTCTTTGGGATGCAATTTGGGGATATGTTTCTATGGATGAAAATATGGTAGTACAAGGTGCTTATTTTGATCATAAAGGAGAAACGCCAGGCTTAGGAGCCAATATAAAACAACGTTATTTTATGGATGATTTTATTGGAGAACACCTAATGACAGAAGCAGGAGTATTCAAGGGAATTACAGTAAAAAAGGGGAATAACGATGCAGTTAATGAAGATAAAACAGATTACGAAGTAGACGCAATTGCTGGTGCAACAATTACCGGTGATGGTGTTTCTGCTATGATAAAGAAAGATTTATCATTATATGTGCCTTACTTTAAAAATTTAAAAAAATAATTTATGGGACTTTTATCAAAAAGAGACGCAGCATTACTTACAGACCCATTAGCAGATAACAATCCAATTACTATACAAGTACTAGGTATTTGTTCTGCTTTAGCAATTACTGCAGAATTAAAAGCTTCTATTGTAATGGCAGTATCTGTGCTATTTGTATTAGGTTTAGGAAACGTAGTTATTTCTTTAATGAGAAATATTATACCTTCGAAAATTAGAATTATTGTACAGTTAATTGTAGTTGCTACTTTAGTAATTATTGTAGATTTAGTACTAAAAGCATTTGCTTATGAATTAAGTAAAACACTCTCGGTTTTTGTAGGGTTAATTATTACAAACTGTATTATCATGGGTCGTTTTGAAGCTTTTGCTTTAGGAAACGGACCTTGGAGAGCTTTCTTAGATGGAATAGGAAATGCAGTTGGATATGGTGTTATTTTAATCGCAGTTGGTTTCTTTAGAGAGCTTTTAGGTTCTGGTACTTTATTAGGTTTTAAAGTTTTAGGAGATCCAATAGAAAAAACAGGGTTATACGCAATAGGATACGAGAATAACGGATTTATGTTACTATCACCAATGGCATTAATTGTAGTTGGTATTCTTATCTGGATACAACGTAGCAGAAATACATCATTAATAGAAGAAAACTAGAAAAAGTAAACAGTTTTCAGTATTCATTTTGCAGTTGGATGCAAAATGAATACTGAAACTGAATACTGAAAACTAAAAAACATATGGAACATATAGAATTATTTTTCAAGTCGATATTTATAGACAACATGGTATTTGCAACCTTCTTAGGAATGTGTTCTTACCTTGCGGTATCTAAGAAAGTGGCTACTGCTGTTGGTTTAGGAGCTGCAGTAATTTTTGTATTAGCAGTCACTGTGCCTTTAAACTGGTTGTTAGATCAATATATATTAAAAGATGGTGCATTGGTTTGGTTAGGTCCAGAATATGCAGATTACGATTTAAGCTTCTTGTCTTTTATTATGTTTATTGCAACCATAGCAACTATGGTACAATTGGTAGAAATAATTGTTGAAAAATTCTCACCTTCATTGTATAATTCTCTGGGTATTTTCTTACCTTTAATAGCAGTAAACTGTGCTATTTTAGGGGGAAGTTTATTTATGCAATCTAGAGAAATTCCTTCTTTAGGTTTGGCATTAACTTATGGAGTTGGTTCTGGAATTGGTTGGTTTTTAGCAATTTTAGCAATTGCTGCAATTCGTGAGAAAATCAGATATTCAAGTGTTCCACCGGCATTAAGAGGTTTAGGAATTACGTTTATTATTACAGGACTAATGGCCATCGGTTTCATGAGTTTTGGTGGAATGTTAACGGGTGGAGACGAAGAAGTGAAGCCAGCTGTAGCGCCTGAAGTTGTTATCGAAAAAGTACAAGAAAAAGTGAAAAAAGAAGAAATAGCAAATAATACTAAAACTATAAAATAATATGATTTTAGCCGCAGGAACGTCAGGAACAGTGATCGCTACAGTTGCAGCCTTTTTATTAATAACGCTGTTATTGGTAACGTTGCTATTGTTTGTAAAACAGAAATTATCACCATCGGGTCCAGTAACCATTATGATTAATGGCGAAAGAGAAATTGAAGTAGCTTCAGGAGAGACGTTGTTATCAACTTTAGGGAGTAACAAAATTTTCTTACCATCCGCTTGTGGTGGGGGTGGAACATGTATTCAATGCGAATGTCATGTAAACGAAGGTGGAGGTGAAGCTTTGCCAACAGAATTACCACACTTTTCTAGAAAAGAACTAAAAAGTGGTGCACGTTTAGCTTGCCAGGTTAAGGTAAAGCAAAATATGAATATTTCAATTCCAGAAGAGGTTTTTGGGATTAAGAAATGGGATGCAGTTGTTGTTAGAAATTACAATGTAGCCTCTTTTATTAAGGAATTTGTTGTGGAAATTCCTGCAGATATGGGTTACAAAGCAGGTGGATATATTCAAATTGAAATACCTCCTTGTGAAGTAAAGTTTGCAGAGATGGATATTACAGCGCATCCAGAAGAGCACGATACGCCAGATAAGTTTAAAGCAGAATGGGACAAGTTTAAACTGAGACCATTAGTAATGAAAAACAAAGAAACGATAGAAAGAGCATATTCTATGGCTTCTTATCCTGCAGAAGGAAGAGAAATCATGTTAAATGTGCGTATAGCAACACCTCCGTTCGATAGAGCAAAAGGTGGCTGGATGGATGTAAATCCTGGAGTTGCTTCTTCGTATATATTTGGTTTAAAGAAAGGTGATAAATGTGTAATTTCAGGACCTTATGGAGAATTCTTCATTAATGAATCTGAAGCAGAAATGTTATATGTAGGTGGTGGAGCAGGTATGGCACCAATGAGGTCTCATTTATACCATTTATTCAGAACCTTAAAAACTGGTAGAAAAGTAAGTTACTGGTATGGTGGTCGTTCGAAAGCAGAATTATTCTACTTAGAACACTTTAGAGCTTTAGAAAAAGATTTTCCTAATTTTAAATTTTACATCGCATTATCAGATCCTTTAGAAGTAGATAATTGGAAAGTAAAGAAAGATATTAGTGATGAAACTGGAGATGGTTTTATAGGATTTATTCACAATTGTGTAATCCAAAATTATTTAGATCATCATGAATCACCAGAAGATATCGAATTGTATTTCTGTGGGCCACCATTAATGAACAATGCAGTTCAAAAAATGGGAGAAGACTTTGGTCTTGCAGATGAAAACATACGTTTTGATGACTTTGGAGGATAGGCCTTTTATTATTTTAAATAGGGTTGAGAAATCTTAAATTATAGAAAACCGATTCAGAAATGAATCGGTTTTTTTGATACACTAAAAATCAGTAGTTTTATACTATAATATATTGCAATGAATTTGTTTTTCTACCTTCTTATTTTAATAAGTATTTTAGTGATAATTGGTGTTTTTCTTTATTGCTATCAGGAGCGGTTGATTTTTTTGAATGGGAAAAAGTTACAAAGAGCATTTCCATTTAAATTTTCAAATAATTTTCAAGAGATTTTTCTAAAAACAGAAGATGATCAAGAGATAAATGCGCTGCATTTTAAATTAGAAAATCCAAAAGGTGTTGTATTGTTCTGTCATGGTAATTCAGGAAATATAGAAAAGTGGGGGGCAAAAGTTTCTTTTTTTTTAGACTATAATTATGAAGTTGTTGTTTTTGATTATCGAAAATATGGCAAAAGTACAGGAAGTTTCAATGAAACAAAAATGTATAGTGATGCCTTGCTAATGTATGACTATTTAAAAAGCGCTTTTAAAGAAGAAAATATAGTTGTGTATGGTTTTTCTTTAGGAAGCACATTCGCTGCTAGAATTGCAGCTATAAATAAGCCAAAAGAATTAATTTTAGAAGCGCCATTTTTCAATTTTGTAAAAGCAGTGAAATTTTATTCAAAATTTGCTCCAATCTTCTTATTAAAATATAAGTTTAGAACAGACTTAGATATGGCAAAGATAACCTCACCAATTACTGTTTTTCATGGCAATAAAGACAAGACTACTTCCTTTCAAGATTCTAAAAGATTGTTAGCATTAAACGCGTCTCTAAAGAATAGATTTATTGAAATAAATGGCGGCACACATCATAATATCCGAAACACTAAATTGTATCTTGAAAACTTACAAGAAATTTTAAAGCGTTAGTATTTTCTGAATGATATATATTGTATTTTTGGATTCTTATAAATTGATATGAAGCGTTTAGAGAAAATTTTAAAGGAGAAAAAATATATTAAAATTCCTTTAAAAAGAATAGCAACAAATCATTTAGAATTAAAAGCAAAAATTAATGGGGTAAAAGGTCGCTTTATTTTAGATACAGGTGCTTCTAATTCGTGTGTAGATTTTAATGCAATAGATAATTTTAATCTGATTGCCGAAGAGAGTGAGACAAAAGCTTCGGGAGCAGGCGCAACAGACATGGAAACCCAAGTCTCTAAAAATAATATTTTAAAAATAGGAAAATGGAAGACTTATAAGCTCCATTTGGTATTGTTTGATTTATCTCATGTAAATACTGCTTTAACGGATCACAATGCAAATGAAGTAGACGGTATTATTGGGGCAGATGTTTTGCGAAGGGGGAAAGCACTTATAGATTATAGTAAAAATGTTTTATATTTAAGGAAAACAAAAAAATAATTAATTAAAATAAGATAACATGAGTTTGCAAAACGATGTAATGGATAAAATGAAGGAAGCAATGAAGGCAAAGGATACTGTTGCTTTACAGGCTTTAAGAGCAGTTAAATCTGCCTTTTTATTAGCCAAAACAGCAACAGGTGTTCAGGCAGAAATTACTCCAGACCAAGAACTTAAAATTATACAGAAACAAGTAAAGCAAAGAAAAGATAGCGCAGCTATTTTTATAACACAAAATAGACAAGATTTAGCAGATCCAGAATTGGCAGAAATAGCTGTCTTAGAACAATTTTTACCAGCAGCTTTATCTGAAGAGGAAATTGAAAAGGTTGTAGCCGAAACGATTACAAAATTAGGTGCTTCAGGAATGAAGGATATGGGTAAAGTAATGGGTGTTGTTTCTAATGCTCTTTCTGGGCAAGCAGATGGTAAAGTAATCTCTACTTTGGTAAAGAAGTTGTTGATGAATTAATTTTTTAAGTATAATTATGGCTCCATAGTTCAACTGGATAGAATATCAGGTTTCGACCCTGACGGTTGCAGGTTCGAGCCCTGCTGGAGTCACTTACATAAACCAATCATTTTTTATAAGAATGATTGGTTTATTAATTAATAGCAAGTTCTTACTCATTTTGTAATAAATATCGCTCGATACTCTCTTTACTACCTAAATTAAGTTTTGTTTTAAGACGCCCTTTTTTTATAACAACACTGCGGTATTGAATGCTTAAAATTTGAGAAATCTCGTGCATAGTAAAGTTTAATTTTAATAGTATACAGAACTCAAGATCTCTAGAAGTTAATTTTGGGTGTTTTGTAATAAGGTTCTTAGAGAAATATTCATTGTTTTCATTAAACTTAATAATGAAATTTTTCCAGTACATATTCTTTTCGTCTACACTTTTGTCTTTTGAATTAAACGTATTTAGTGCTTCGCGCAAATTCAGATTTAATAAATCTAGGTCAATAATTTTTTTTGACAATATAGCTTTAGACTTTCTTGCGGTACCCTTATAAGATTTTAAACTTTTCTTTTCTACCCCAATTAATGCTTTTAAAATATTTGTTCTTTTTTTATAAGCCAAAGTCAATAATAAAAAAGAAAAAGCAGCTATAATAAGTATAAATGATATTTGATATTTATTTTTTTCTTCAATTAAATTCTTTTGAGTCTTTAATGAATTGATGTTTTTATTACTCGCGAGAAGCTCAGTTTTAATAACATCATTTACCTTCTTATTTAAACTATCTGATAGTTTAAATAAATTTTCTTTAACCAATAAGTTTTTTGTGAAGTCATTTTTTTTGAGGATTTCTAGTGTTTTTAGAAATGAAGTTTTGTCAATTAAACTTCCTTGTTTGTACATAGAATCTATTGCTATCTGTTTAAACTCTTGCGCTAATTCAATGGTGTCATTAACGCTTGATAAGTATCGTATATAATCATCAAAAAGCTCTAAAGTTTCGTTAGATTGAAGCTTTTTTGCGATGTTAAAACTCGTTTTAAAAAAATAACCAATACTATCTTTACTGTTATTTTTTTTTGACTTTAATAAAATATTTCCTTTTAAATTGTAATAGCCTGCAAGAATACGTAAGTTTTCTACTTTAAGTAGGTGCTTTTGTTGAATGCGATTTAGAATATTCTGAGCTCCAGTAATGTTATCTAACTCTAGGAAACAATTGCTATAATTTATTAATGTGAGATAGTAGTAACTATAATCTTTTATACTTAAATGATACGAAGCACTCTTTTCGTATAATGGCAATGCGAGGTCGTGTAATTGATTTTTTTTATAGAAATTAGCTAAATTATTTTGATAATTAGCCAACTCATTACTGGATCCTGCATCCTTTAAAAAAGGCAACGCTTTTTCAAAATTGTCTTTTGATTTTTTAAAATTATTTTTCAAACTATACAGAGAAGCCAACTGTGAATATATTTCCCCTTTATTTTTGCTTGTTAAGTATTTATTTGACAAGAGGTTTTCAAATAAAGAGATAGCTTTATTATTCTTACTATTTCTTTTATATAGAATAGCTAAATTTATTAGGGTTCCAATATTATTTTTTTCAGAACCAATAGACAATGATCGTTTAAAATAAATAATTGAGCTGTCTTTTTTATTTTGATACCAAAAGTACAGCGCTGCATTATTTAAATCCTTAGATTTTATTGAATCTGGTTCAATAGTATGCTGTTTAAGAATTTTTTTTAAAAAATAATAAGAACTATCTGGTTGTGTATTAAAGTAACTTGTAAATTTTTGTCTAAACACATTAATGTCAACTTCCTGACTAAAAGAGATTGTGGTAATTAAAGCGAAAGCCAAGTAGCATAAAATTTTCTTACTCATGTTTAGCATCTTTTCAATGCAAGTTAGTTGTTTTAGGAAACTTAATTACATTTTTTTTTTTATAAATAGCAAAAAAAAACTGTAGACCATTTGTATACCTGTTAGTTTTTAAGTAACTCGATTAAATACTTATCTTGAATCCAAATTAACATTGATTACAACAAAAATAAATAATTAGCATAATAATGAGGAAAAAACGTAAATCAAATCAGAAAACGTCTCCAAAACAAAAAAAGATGTTAGATATGTTGGCCGTCCTAATTGTTTGTGGAATCTTAGGTCTGATAATTACGTTATTGATTGTAATATTAGCAGATATCGATCCAAACGGAGTAACTTTTTTTGTATAAACCTATAATGTCTTTTAATTTTTTTTGAAAGTTATACTGGTATTCAATTAATATAAATGACAAGTAACGTATTGAATATCTAGAAAGGATTGCTAAATTGCATAATAAACTTAGATAATTGTATTCAAAAAAAACGCCGCAACTACTATTCTTCGCATTCCTATTTTTTTTAGGTATTTTCTCATTCATAGCCAATACTTCTTCATCGAAAGATATAGTAGTCGAAACAGAACAATTACTTCCTGAGCAATTAGAAGAAATCCCTGTTAATCTAGTAGTGCATTATCCTAAAAAGGCTACTACAAAAGTGCGTTCTAAATTAGACTCTCTTTTAAAACGCATTCATAAAAGACATGATTTTCACGGTGCAGTATTAGTAGCGAAAAATAAAAAAATAGTCTATCAGAATCAGATAGGGACAGCCGATTTTAAAAAGAAAACGCTCTTAAATAAGGAATCTGTATTTCAATTAGCTTCGGTTAGTAAGCAGTTTACGGCAGCGGCTATTATGTTATTACAACAAAGAAATCAATTAAAACTTACAGACACCGTAAATACCTACTTTCCTAATTTCCCATATAAAGCTGTAACTATTAAAACCCTTTTAAATCATACTGGTGGCTTACCCAAGTATTTTTGGATTGCAGAGCATAAGTGGCAGCAGAAAAAGGCACCTTCTAATAATGAGATGATGGAATTGCTTACAACAAGCAATGTGCAGCGATTTTTTAAACCTGGTCGTAATTTTGACTATTCTAATACAGGTTATTTTGTACTTGCTTCGATTGTTGAAAAAATTTCTGGAACCTCTTTTAGCTCTTTTCTAAAACAAAATATTTTTGAACCACTACAAATGAAAAATTCTTATGTATACAGTTTTGAAAATGATTCTATTAGAGACAATCAATTAGATGGGTATCGATTGTACAGAGGTTGGAGGCATGTTAAAATTCCGAGCACAGTAAATGATGCTATTGTTGGTGATAAAAACGTATACACAACGGCAGAAGATTTATTTAAATGGACACAGGGATTACACTCAGGAAATCTACTCACAAAAAAGTCACTAGCGCTTATGTTCACCAAAGGAGAAACAATCTACGGTAGAAAAGTACCTTATGGCTTTGGTTTTAGAATAGATAATAAAGATAAAAATAGTATTTATCATTATGGTAAATGGAACGGATTTAGTACTGGTCTTACCACATATTTAGAAGACGATTTAGTTGTTATTGTTTTAGAACATACGAGCTACAATGCTTTAAAGTCACTAAATAGAAAAATAAAGAAGATTGTTACTAATAACTTTAGTATTTAATGATAAGCATTAAAACCTCAACTCTTAAATTATAAAGATGTTGAGGTTTTTTACTGAATTAAATCTCCTTTTTCAATTGAGTTATTTTTTTATAAATTTTAAATCAGAACTATCTTCGTTAGAGGAAACTCTTAATATATAAATTCCTTTACTTAAGCCTTCTACATTTATAGAAATGTTTGTTTGTTGTTCTTTACTTACTGAACTAAATATTTTTCTACCTCTTATATCATAAATTGAAATTTCATCAACTAGTAAGCCTTTGGCAGTTTTTATATTTAACTCTGATGCCACAGGGTTAGGAGAGATATAAAAATTACTATTAAATAAATCTGAGATTACACTTAGTGCAGTGCCAATTAAAGTAATCGTATTCCCTTCTTTTTTATAATACAGTATTTCAGAATCTCCTAAATTTCCATTGGGATCTGTTACTATTAGCTCAAATTTATAATCTCCATCTTCAAGAGATGATATATCTAAATTCTCTAAATTAGTTGTTTCTGCATTTAAATCTCCTCGAAAATTTAGCGTTGTTGTATTCGTAGTTCTTCCAGAATTTGAGTTATTAATATTTAAATCATAAGTACCACCGATATCTACAGATTCTACTACTACAGCTATAACAAAATCGTCTAAAGAACTTGTTCCGTCATTTTCTAGATTAGACTGACTATAATAGGAATTTGGCAGCACGGTATCTTTTGTATATTCCGCTGTTTTTGTTGCAACTAACTTGTCTTCCGTATCCGTAACTTGTATGGTTAACTTAATAATACCATCTAAAACTCCTGTAGTGTTTATAGAGCTTACAGAAATGCTATCAGTTTCAAAGACACCTTCACCTCTTACAACATTACCTCCCATAAGACTATAAATAGTATACACATAATTAAGGCCTTCACATGGTTCGCAGCTCATAGAGGCTGTTATATTGTCTACATTATAGGTATTCACCACTTTATCTGTAATCTCTACCTCTAAAGGGACTATTAATTCTATATCAGACGCTATAATATCGAAACGCACATACTCTACAAAAGAATATTCTTCCCAGTTACCAGCTCTATCATCTACCCTAGCAGATGCCATGCCCCATTCTCCTGGCGGCGATCCTTGCGGTAAGACCAAATCAAAATTATAGATCTTCCATTCATCATCATTTTGTGGCGTACTGTTATGAATATTTAGCTCTGGATGATTCATGGTGCCATTGCCTGTTTGGTATCCATGTATTCCTCCAAGAGGATCTCTTAACGTAAAAGAAACACTAAAAACTCCAGATTCATGATTCTCATAAGCAGAAAGATCTCTCGCTAATAAGGATATTTCTACACGAGTTTCACCATTAGGTGCTGATGGGTTGGTCGGTTCTGCTGTAATTGTTATGTTATTAATGTCTATTTCCGGCTTGAGAGCATCTGGATACAAGGTTTCTATGTAGATACTATCTCGAACCTCTTTAAATATTTTAAATTTATTTTTATCCGAAATGATGAAATCTGCAGTATCCTTAACATGATAAACCCTACTATTATTACCAGCAATATCACCTGCAAATGAAAAGGTAGTAGAGTAATAACCCGACTGTAAATAATCATACAGTAATAAATACATTTCAAAATGTTTATCAGAATTAAATCCATTATCCATGTTTTTTTCTGAATCCACTGTAGCAGGTCCTTGAATATCTCTTTCGTAAACTTCCTCGTCATTATTGTTAGGTACAATTAACCTCGCATATCCTCTGCTCGTTGGACTAGCGTCATAATGTGAAAAATTGATTTTTAGCGCCCGCATTTCTTCTCCGTTTTCGTCTGGTGTGCCTTGAACACTACCGGGAATAAATTTATCTTCTACAATTTCATAAGCATAATCATAATTATATGACGGCGGCAGAATGTCCTCTAGAGGGTTCTCTATGTACAATTTCATTCCTACTGTAGATGTATTCTCATAACGTTTATTCCCAACAGGATCCGTAACACTAAAAGAAGCTAAAGTCCAATAGCCACTTTTTTCTAGCATACTAAAATTAGTAGTTCCAATTAAAACTGAATCCTGTGCCTGACCGTTTTCAGGAGATAAACCAATATCATGAATCGTTCCAGTACTGGAAGCAAATCTTAAATAAGCAGAACTTGCGCCGTCTATAGTAGGATCTTTCGTATCTGAATTTAAACTAGCTCGTATGGTTACCACTTTATCTTCTTCAGAACCACCAACAACATTTACTTCTATTTTGGTAACTTTACCTGGATAGGTGTAATCTGGAAATAAATTATAGACAGTAAAAGTTAAGTCTTCTCTAATTTGTGCGACATATCTTGTGCCATGCATAATGCGATCTCTAACAAATTCGTATTTTCTTACAGATACAGATAATAAAGCATCTGGATTTGTTAAATAATAAGCAATAGACTCTGCAATATCTTCACTTGGAGATTTTAAATGTGCATACGCAGAAACTACTTCGGTAGTGTTGTAAGTAGACCAACCACTTGCTGAGGTAGGGTCTATAAACCAACCGCCGAGTTCTGCCCAGTCATCTTTTAATTCTTGGTCAAACGAATAAAACCATAAAAAATGAGCTTTTTCGTGCAAAATTATTCTTCGCGCACCATTAATATCTCCACCATTAAATGCTTTTGACATAAATTCAATGGTATTTCTACCTCCGAAAGCTATTGCAGCAGCACTAGGCATTGCAGGATCATCTTGTCCATTAATCCTTCTTACCAAATATTTTAAGCCTTCTTGTTTGTGAAAACCTTCTGGAAGTTCTTCAAACATGGCTAAAATTTCTAATTTTTCTGAGTTAAAAAATTCTTGAAAATTACTAGAATCTTCACCCATAATGTTCTCTGTTTGCTCATTAGCTACCATGAATTCAACCCCAAAACGCTCTCTGGCCAGCCAGGAGAGCACTTCATCATTATTCGCAAAGTCTGTTATAAAATTAACCACTGTATGGTACAATCTTTTAGAGAAGAACTTTCCTCGAATTCCATCAATAGTTACAATTTGTGGTTCAGCGTAAACAAATGCACTCTGACTTACTGTCGCATAGGGTATTTGGCTAGAATTATCAATAGAAAGATCGTTGTCTTGTTCTAAATCTGTAAGCATAAATACGCCACGTATATTTTCACCAGTTTCATAATCTAGACCATTTCCTTCACCGTATTTTCCGTAAGGTAAATTCGAAAACATTTTATATAATCTATAACTATCCTCTGAAGACCAAGGTTGAATGGAATCTGACAATATAACACCATATTCTGTTCTTAATTTTACCGCAGAAAAATCATCTGGCACCACAATAGAGTCGTTTACCACTACTATTTTTGCAGGCCCATTTACATATCTTTGTGTTGCATGACCAGCAGCACTTCCGTCATCTTCCCAAGTATAATCGTAATCAGCATCTGTAAGACCTGTTAGTGCAAAAGTTACGCTAATATCTGTTGGCACTGTTACTACTTGTTGAGATGGATAAGTATACCCTGTTGCATCTAATTTAATGGCCCATTGGCCTTCAGAAAGATCAAAATTTACAACAGACGTTTCCGTATTATTATAGTTTGCCCACTTTTTCAGTAATACATCTGAAGATTTTTGTACAATTATGAGAATAGAATCTCCTTCTTTAATATTGTCTATTCTAACTTTAAATTCATTTTGTGAAAAGAGTGAAAAACTAAAGAAAAGAGCTAAAAAAATAAGGGCTTTATTCATCATAATTATTAATTGTTGTTTTAACAAAGATAAAAATAAAAATTATTTTTTTTAGCCCAAGTTTAGCCCAAGTTTAGCCCAAGTTTAATCTGTTTTTGATTTAATTAAATAAACTAGAATTTTCATGAAGAATATTCAGATGTTAATTCATCTACAATTAAACCATCTTCTAAAGTTTGTATGACACCCATTGCTGCTCTTTCTCCAGCGATCATAGCAGCATTTAAAGAGCCATTTAATAATTGATCTCCAGCTAAAAATATGGTAGACTTCAACTTTGTTTCTGTACTCGAAATTTCATATTGAAGATTAGTTAATTTTGGTAATGCTTTTTTGATTTGATATCTTTTTAAGAAAGTTACATCTTTAATAGCACATTTAGAATACAGTTCTTCAACTACTTTTTTAATCAATGCTATTTCTTCTAATTGATGGTTTTTAATAACGGTTACAGACAATAACCCTTTAGATTTTTTATTCAAAGTAGCAACACTGGTGTGATAAAAAATATTATTTATGAGTGCATCCTCATCAGCAATCAGGCCAATTAAAGGTTTATTTATTACACTTTTTTCGGTCTGAAAATATAGGGTATCACAACTTTTCCATTGAGTCTCTTGGTTCTTTAAGTTTGAAATCAAAGGACTAGCATCTGTAGCAATAATGGTAATATGACTCTGTAAGGTATTCCCATCTTCTAAAATAATATGCTTGTCTTTTACTTCTTTCACAAGTGAATTAAATTTAAAAGTAGTTTTTTTTAAGTTGTCTTTCAATTGATTGGGTATTGCCTGCATTCCATTTTTTGGAATTACCGCCAAACCATCACCAAACATTTTATAAACAAACTCAAACATTCTACTAGAAGTTTCTAGAGTTGTTTCTAAAAAAATACCACTAAAAAAAGGCGTAAAAAAATAAGTAATTATTTCATTGGAAAAACCAAAGTCTTTTAAATATTGAAGTGTTGTTTTTTCCTTAGTTTTAAAAATAGCAGTTATTTTCTTTTTCTTTAAAAGTGAATTTAGTTTTAATATTTTTACTTTATCAGAGAGCGTTCCGATAGAAGACAGTAAAGTTGGGAATAATAAAGACAAGCTTCGCAAAGGATCTCCAATGGTTTGTGCTTTTCCATTTTTAAAGATTGTTGCCCCGGGTAAAAGTTTCTGCAAATCTAACCCATCATAATTTAAATACTTTTTTGCTGCAGGGTAGGAGGTTAAGAGTACTTGAAAGCCGTGATCTAAAGTATATCCGTTTACTTGGTCTGATTTTACGCGTCCACCAACAGTAGAAGATGCTTCTATAACTATTGGATGATAGCCATGGTTTTCTAAAATTTGAGCAGCAATTAAACCGCTAATTCCTGCACCAATAATATGAATTTTATATGCTGATTTCTCCATTTTCAATTGCTTTTAATTTCACTTTCTTTTTTAAATACGAAGCGATGATTCTTTGAACATCTCTATTATCTTTTTTGGGTTCTACAAAAAACTGATAGTCTTCTGGGTTTTCTAATTGATCTGATTGTTGTGCATCTACATATCCAATACCTTTGTAAATACCATCTAGTACCAGAGCAAAACCCACTTCATTTTTGGTTCTTCCTGTTTCTTTAATAACTAAATTTTCTGCCCCAATACCTACGGAATTAATTGCTGCTTTTACTCTTTTATTATACTCTTCTACCGATTCTTTATCACAACAAATACCTTTACACTCTTTTAACTGAAAATGAAAACAACTAGAAACATTGGTTTGTAAATGACAGTATTTTGGGCACAGTTCAAATTCAG
>Ga0209482_1001417_pt1 | contig 16508 bp, 19 predicted proteins | sample CoawatmetaG10DNA_FD_187512 | JGI IMG/M metagenome (GOLD analysis project Ga0209482, IMG submission 187512) | Marine microbial communities from the West Antarctic Peninsula - Coastal water metaG104-DNA (SPAdes) (version 2) | ecosystem: Environmental > Aquatic > Marine > Coastal ...
TCATAATGCGAATAAGAATGATTCTTATTTACTTAAAATATTATTTCTTTTATAATCACAGCTAACGTACGAAATAACTTGGGAAATTACTAGTACTTTTTATAACATTTCAAGGAAATAAAAATAGTGAATATTAAAAAATCATTAAAAGGTTTAGTAGCTTTAGCTATTGCTGGTACATTTTCAGCCAATGCTATAGCAGCTCCGAGTAATGCAGAAATATTTGACATGATGCAAGAAATGAAAAAAGAGCTTAAGAATCTTAAAGCCGAAAATAATGAATTAAAAGGCACAGTTGAAGAAGTTGCAGTGTCAACTGATGAAGCAATTAAAGCACAAATCAAATTGGCTAATAAAAGTAGCTGGGGTGGTTATGGTGAGCTTCATTACAATAATTTAGAAGGTCAGGGCCCAGGTGTTTCTGACACTAAGAAAATTGACTTCCATCGTTTCGTTCTATACTTTGGCCATGAATTCCGTGATGATCTAAGATTCTTCTCAGAATTTGAATTAGAGCATGCACTTGCAGGTGATGGAGATGATAAGCCAGGTGAAGTTGAGCTTGAGCAAGCTTATATCCAGTACGACTATAACGACACAACACAGGTTACCGGTGGTCTGTTCTTAGTGCCAATTGGTATTATGAATGAGACACACGAACCAGATACTTTCTATGGTGTAGAGCGTAATACTGTAGAAAAAAATATTATTCCTACAACATGGTGGGAAGCTGGTGTGATGGTTAAAAAAGAACTAAAACCTGGACTTACTCTTGATGTAGCTTTAACCAGTGGACTTAAGGGAACCTCTTCAGCTTTTAAAGCACGAAGTCGTCAAAAAGTGGCAAATGCAAAAGCAAATAGTGGTGCAATGACAACTAGACTAAAATATACAGCTATCCCAGGACTAGAAGTAGCTGCATCATTATTTATGCAAACTGACTTCTGTCAGGGTCAAGTGGTTGGTTGTGGAGCTGCTACCGCATTTGAAACTCATGCTATATACAAAAAAGATAAATTCCAATTGAGAGCATTATATGCTGGATGGAACATAGACGGAGACGCTGTTAAGGCAGCAGGTGCTGATAAGCAAAATGGATATTATCTTGAGCCATCATATAGGTTCAATGATAAGTGGGGCGCATTTGCTCGTTATGAAACTTATGACAATAAAGACGGATCAACGTCAACTGCAGATACTGAGGTTAAGGCGAGAAGTATTGGTTTCAATTACTGGATAGACCCAACAGTGGTAGCTAAATTTGATTATGTGGATCAAAGTAAAGCAAATGAAGGGGATAAAGATGGTATCAATATCGGTCTAGGGTACTCATTCTAAGAGAAACCTAAATTATAGAATGATACTAAAAAGATATTCATTATTAATAATTGCGACACTGTTACTTGTAACAGTGTCGTCTTTATTTGCGCGCGGTATATATCAAACTGACGAAGATTTCATATCTGAGGCATTCTTAAAAAAACCACCAGAAAATGGCAGAATAATGCTAGGAGGCGATGTGAGAAAGCGAGTCACTTCTTTGCTAGGGCACCCTTATGGTGGACTAATAATAAAGTATTGGGAAAAAGAAGGAAAAACAGCATGGATACTAGAAGAAATCGGTAAAACAGAGCCAATTACATTTGGAATCATAATTAAAAATAGTAAGATTGAAAAAATAAAAGTATTAGAATTCCGTGAAAGTCGAGGTTGGGAAATAAAGTACCCAGCTTTTACTAAACAATATAATGGCGTGGGGTTAGAAGGTGATAAACTAGATAAAAATATTGATGGAGTATCTGGTGCAACATTGTCTCTCTGGGCTATGAATGGCGTATCAAGAGTGGCTTTATATCTCAGCCAACATCTATCAAATAAATCTAAGTAAATTTTAAAGTAAGTTAAAAAGTTGGTTATATGGAGCAAGTGCGCATATCAAAGATATTGTCTGAGCTTGGTCTTTGCTCAAGACGAGAAGCTGATAAGTATATCGAGCAGGGTTTAGTTTTGCTTGATGGAAAAGTTGTTGATGAACTGGGGACTAGAGCATGCCGTAGTCAAAAAGTTGAGCTTTTAAAAAAAGCCATAATTAATCAATCACTTAAGGCTACAGTGATATTAAATAAACCAGTCAGCTATATTTCCCATCTAGATGATGACAAAGAATTTACTCCAGCATCAAGCTTAATCACTCCAGATAATTACTATAATTCACAAAATCAAGAAACTACTTCAAAGCGAAATCCTATATTTAATAGAGATGGGCTAGCTCCAGCAGGAAGGTTAGACATTGACTCATCAGGGATGCTTGTATTGACTCAGGATGGGCGTATTGCAAAACAAATAATAGGGGAGGAAAGTGCTGATATTGAAAAAGAATATTTAGTGAGGGTTGAGGGCACTGTTACTGATGATGATATGAATTTGTTAAACCATGGATTAATCCTGGATGACTATGAATTAAAACCAGCCAAAGTAAATTGGCAAAACAAAGATCAGCTTAATTTTATTTTAATTGAAGGAAGAAATCGACAGATAAGAAAAATGTGTGAATTAGTTGGTTTGAAAGTTAATGGTTTGAAAAGAGTTAGAATTGGAAATGTTAGGCTAAATGATTTACCTGAAGGTAAGTGGCGGTTTTTATCTGAAGAAGAATCATTTTAACTAAAATAGAAGCAAACTTGATAAACTATTTCTTATGATTAAAAAATATTTTTTACTTACTTTTTTACTGATGAATTTTTCTCTTGCAAATGGGCAATCATTCAAAGAGTTTACTATGGGTAATTATTTTGCTCCAATTGACGAGAAGTATTTGGAACTAACAGCAGTTTGTAGAAAGAATTATGATGAAAAAGAAAAAAAGAAATATTTTGAGATATTATTTTATAATCAAGGTAAAAATGTTTTTGATATGAATAAGCATTATAAAATATATCAAAAGGGATATAAGAACCTTAAGCCACCAATTTACTCATTTACTGTTAGGAATTGGTTCCAAACTATTGCAATCCAGAGCGGTAAATCTGAATTTATTACAACAACTCAACAATCTTCAATAAGAAGGAATGAGGTTATTCCAAATCACCTAGCAGAGTTGATATTAAGTTCAGGGCAGTTAGATATGTATTTTCATTATCTAAATGATAATGCAAAAAGTCTTGGAAAATTTAAAGTTTCAAATAATAAGGTTCTGATTGATTGTTTTGATTAAAGTAAGTATTTTGATCCTTAAATGACATTTCTATTATCTGAATATATTACAGCAGGGTTAATTTTTATTGGAGCAATATTATATTCATCCGTTGGGCATGGAGGCGCTTCGTCTTATATTGCAATTATGTCTTTAATGGGGACTCCTGTTGCCTCGATTAAGCCAATCGGATTAATTCTAAATATAATAGTATCTTCTATTGCTAGTTATCGTTTCATAAGAAATAAATTGTTTAACCTTAAAATTTTCATACCAGTTGTTTTAGGCTCAGTTCCTGCAGCGTTTCTTGGAGGCTATATTCAATTGCCTTTAGAGATCTATAGAGTATTAGTTGGGATCATCTTATTATTCGCTGGGTTTCAATTTTTATGCAATATTTTTAAATACTTTAAGAAGAAATCTAATCAACCAGTAAATTTTTTATTTGGAATATTTGCTGGAGCCTTTATTGGATTTCTGTCTGGCCTTTCAGGGACGGGAGGTGGTATTTTTCTATCACCATTGATAGTTTTTCTGGGGTGGACAAGTGTTAAAGGTGCATCAGGGACTGCAGCTGCATTTATTTTATTTAATTCAATATCAGGACTTTTGGGGAATGTAACTTCAGTTAGCTTAATACCAAATACAATATTGTTATATGCTTTTGCTGTGATGGGCGGAGTTTTAATTGGTACGCAGCTTGGCATAAGGGTATTAAATGAATATTGCATGCAAAAAGTCTTAGGAGTAGTTTTAATAGTCGCTGGATTTAAATTTATTATTACATAGTTCTGTTATTGTATAGTTAACTTAAATACTAAAAAGAGGGCAAATAATGATATCGAAATTTAGCAAACAATTTTTTTGGTTATTTGCAATTGTTGGATTTTTTCTATCTCTTATTTTGTTAGCTAACGACTATTTTTCACATCAAATTTTTCTTGAAGAATATGACAGGCAGATGGCTTTTTGTATCGAATCAAACAAGCAATGCAATCTTGAAACTCTTGCCAGCAAGAAAGATGTTAATTTAAATGCTAATCAATTAAAACTAATTGAGTTAAATACTCTTATTATCAATTTTAAAAACTATTTAAAAAATATTTTAATTATATTTGGTATTTTTAACTTAATCGCCGTTATTCCAATGATTATAGATATTTATGGTGAAATTAAGTCAAGAATTAAACTAAGTAGATAGTTTAAATACTTTTTGTTTTAAGGAATATTTGACCCTTGGTATCAGTAGCAGAGACTGTAATAGTTCCAGGCTTATTAGGGGAGAATTTAAATTTTAGATATGGATCCTGACTCATACTAATTCCATTCTCAGCAACCAGTATTGACTCGCCATTAAAGTTATATCTTACTTGAGTTATAATCCACTCTGGCACAAACCAACCATTGATCGAATCTTTTTGTAATCCTGTAAAATTAGGATGTTTGATGCGAGTTGTAACATATTCTTCTTTAGCCTTTACTAAAATTTTCCCTAAATCTTTGGTTAATTCTGGGTCTGCACTATTCATATAGCCACTACAACCTCCTGAAGCTCTTATAGCTACCTTACTCATATATAATTTTCCATTACTATCTTCCCCTACTACACGAACAAAAGAATCGGTTTCCATTCTAATCCTCGTTGAGAGATCTAATTTTTGAGTATTTTTTGTGAGATGGTAGGTTGCAGCATGTTGAACAGGGTTGCTATCAATAATGATGGTAACTTTTGTTATCTCAATACCATCTTTAGGAGTTAATTTAATATTGATTGGAACCTGAGCACCACTTGATGCACGTTTTGGACCATCAATTTTTAGAAAATTAACAATTTCAATCGCTCTATCTTCAAACATTCTTTCTTTTATGTAAGGCCATACATCTGGATTAGCATCCGCATTAGCTATAAAAGAGCTGCTTAAAATTGTTATGAATAGAAGTATATTTTTTATAAATTGCATAGTTATTTTTTATTTTTACACTTAATATATTCATTTACAATACTCCAATTAACAATTATTGTCTAATAAATGAATCAACTTCTTAAACCACTAGTACTTATTTTTTTATGCTTTCTATGTGGCGTAGGATATACAAAAACGTTACTAGATATGGCTCAAGATGGGCATCCAAGCTCGCAATTTGATCTAGCTCTTAAAGAAATTTCTATTGATGCTAGTTTGTTTTCTGACTGGCTATTGATAGCAGCCTTACAAGATCATCAAAAAGCTATTCATTATTTAAGAAAATTTTCTAAGAATAAAGTCTTAATCACTCAAGAGTTAAGATTAATAAGCGAACAAAATAAAAATTTTCTCCAGACTTACTCTTATATAGTAAATCTTGAAAAGAAGGATTTAAATAAATTAAGAAAGGACGGTAATGATGGTGATATAGATACCCAATATTTAATGTGGCTTTTATATGTCAATGATAAAGGTGTTAAAAAGCCAGAAGCTTATACTTGGCTAAAACAAGCAGCTGGTAACAATCATCCGAGAGCATTATTTGGACTTGGACTTCTATATTACTATGGGTATATTGTTCCTGAAGAAAAAGATAAAGCAAAAAGATTAATTCAAAAATCAGGAAAGTTAGGTTTGAACTTGGCCTCTATTTTCTTAACATCTAATTTTTAAATAATTTTTATTTTAAGTGTTTCTTTTGTTTTGATGATATCTAGTAAACGATCGATGTTAGGATGTTTCCCTGGATTTTTTTTAGCATCTTCAACATGCTCACAATAAAGATTTAAACCTTCAATAGCTGCATTCGTATTTAATTCGCCAAAAACAAGAAATAAGTGATTGTATAACTTTATTGATCCTTGAGCGCCTGGCTTATTTAAAATATGACCAGACTCAAAACCATTACCATTGAATAGTTTAATTTCCTTGATATTTTTTATGTTTGCAAATGTTGCCAATGTGTCTTTAAAATTTTTCATTTGATATGAAGTTAAAAATCAATTTTTCCCATAAATTTGTTTGTTAATTATTTCACAATAATATGCTCTACGTTTAATTTATTCTGCATTCTTTCATAAATTGTTAAATAAGCTGACTCAATATTTTTTGTAAATAAAGTGGTGTTGTACAACAGTGCTTTAGGTAAGTTTTTATCTAGCTTATCTTTGATGTCTTTTAAGTAGTTTGGGTTCGTTGATAGCTCAATTGCAAGAGACTCATACCCTTCTAGATTGCAAGTTACAAGCTCAGGTAAGTTAACTGCATTTAATAAACTAGCACACATTCGCCCAGCAAACGACCTTCCTTTACAGGTTATTATTGGTAAGCCACTTCGAAGTGCATCACTACCAGTAGTGCCAGCATTAAATGGGAGTGTATCGAGAAAAAGATCAATAACTTTAAATCTTGCCAAGTACTCTGGCATTTCTAAACGATCTCCAAAAATAAGCCTAGATGGTTGAATCCCTCTAAGAGTAATTTCTTTTCTTAAATTTGCTTTTACTAATTCATTATCTGCATAAAGAAGTAATACACTATTATCAACCTTACTTAGTATTTTCATCCAACTATTAAAAATTGACGAGCTATATTTATTGGAATTATTAAAACAACAGAATATAAAATGAGTTTCAGGGAGTCCAAAATCTTTTCGGGTTAATAAAGTTTCTGGGAAAGGTTGTTGTGAATTATTCGCTTGAAAGCTTGGTAAGTAAATAATTTTTTCAGAGTAATCTTTTTGATAATCTTTTGGAATAAGAATTGAGTCAGCAATTATGTAATCAAAATAATCAGCTCCTGATGTACCGGGAAAGCCTAGATAATTAATTTGAATTGGAGCTGTTCGCATAGCAAAAATTTCAGGCCTAGTTTGACCAGTATAAACTGCGAGATCAATCGTGATATCAATTTCCATTTCTCTGGCAAGCTTAACAATATCTTTTGTAAGTTTATTTTCAATATTTATATATTTTGTGAATGCTTTTTTAAGTCTTATATTTATTGGATCATTTGGCCGGTCAACCAAAGAAAATCCATATATTTCAAATTTTGTTCGATCATGTTTTTCAATACATTCAACCATTAAATTTGAAACAGGATGGCTCCAAAAATCTGGAGAAAAATATGCAATACGGATTTTTTTGTGATTCTTGTATGGTGAAATTTTTTTGAACAAATTATTAGGGGAGATATACTTAGAAGAATAAGATCTAGATATTTTTTTTTGTATCGCTGGGTCATCAAAAAATGTTAATGAAGAAAACGGCCCAACTGATTCCTCGTTATCGTTTATTTTTTTTAATGCATATGATGTATCTTGTTTATCACTAGACCAATCACAAGTTCTTTTTCTTATTTTTATACCTAATAAAATTGCTTGGTTATTTTTTGGATCAATTTTGAGGATTTGTTCGCAATAAGTTAATGCTAAATTAAATTCTTTTAAATTAGTATATATTAATGCAATCTCATACAAACTTTCATGATGGTTAGGATCTATTTTAATTATTGCTTTAAATGCTTCTGTAGACTCTTTTATCTTACCTAATATCTTTAAAGCAAGCCCGCGGTTTTGCCTTGCTAGTATAAAATTAGAGTCAATTGTGATAGCTTTATCGTAGTTAGCAATCCCTTCTTCTATTCTGTTGAGATTAACAAGAGCTAAGCCCCTATTACAATATGTTAAGGCACTTGGTTTGAGGTTAATAGATTCATCATAACTTAATACAGCCTCCTCTAATTTTTCGAGCCCATAGAAAGCTAATCCCCTAAGATAATATATTTCAGAGTCTGGCTTAATATTAATCGCTTTATCGTAGCTAGCAATAGCATCATTTATTTTATTAAGCTCTTTTAAGGTATTTGCAAGGTTAAAGTGAGCTGCAGCACTATTTGGATTTATTTTTATTGCTTGTGATATAAGGTCAAATGCAGTTAGATATTCTTTATTACTTTTAGCAATAAGCCCAAGATGATGAAGGCAATTAAAGTCATCCGGAGTTTCTTCTAAGATTTCCTCATAAATTTTTTTTGCTTCGTGGAGGCTTCCATTTCTATGGAGCTCAAAAGCTTCTTGAAATTTGTTTCCCATAAAATTATTATATCCGCTAATTCTTTAAATTCTAAATGTTGTTGCGGTCATAATTTTAGATGTGAACTTCATGGTTTTCTGAATAAGGGGGGGCAATTCTTTAGCTCCCATCAATCTTGCTGAAGCTTCATGTTTATCTTCATCTTTTTTCATTTGCTTAATTATTGCAATCGTTCTTTTGTCATTTAGGGAAATCTTACTTAAATGACTTTCTAAATGAATTGATACTTGTTTTTCAGTTTCTGATAAGAAACCTAAATTATATTTTTCATCAATAATGCTAGCAATACTTCCAATGGCAAAAGAACCTAAATAAAGGAGTGGGTTGAGATAACTTGTACCTCCATCGAGCTCTTTAATTCTTGACTGACACCATGCTAAATGATCTAGCTCTTCATTTGCAGCTTTTAATAATTGTTTTCGAATTTTATTATTTTTATTGAAGAGAAGTTGCCCTCGGTATAATGCTTGTGCACATATCTCACCAGAGTGATTGACGCGCATATATTTACTGTGAATTTTTTTTTCTTGAGGAGTTAGAGTGTATGAATCTTTAAATTTTATATCAGGCCTTGATCTTTCAGAAGTTGATTCGACAGTTAAGACCTTAAGAGCTTTGTCAAATTCTTTAATAATTAAATCAAGCATAATACCTTAAGCCAATAAATTAATTTTTCTGATAAAGATCAATACCTTTAAGAATATTTAATGCTTCCATAAATTGCTTATCATCTTTTTCACCAAACTTTGTAGGTTTAAAATTTCTTAAAGCTTCTGCACCATCACTAGTAGGGCCATCTTTTCCTTCTTCTATTTTTGAATTTTCTTCTTTATTCTTTTCATCTTCAGGGTTTGATAAACTATTTGTTAAGTCTGATTCTCGCATCGCGAAACCTTCCATTCCATCTTCTACAATGACATCTGGCACAATACCTTTTCCTTGGATAGATCTTCCGTTAGGGGTAAAGTATCTTGCAGTTGTAAGTTTAATAGCAGTTCCATTTGACATTGGGAGAATGCTTTGAACTGAGCCTTTACCAAAACTTCTAGTGCCAACAATTAATGCACGTTTGTGGTCTTGTAATGCTCCCGCAACAATTTCTGAGGCTGAAGCAGATCCATTATTAATAAGAACCACCATCGGGGTATCTTTAATATCAACAGGTAAATCTTTAAGATAATTATTTTTTTCTGGGTTATCCCTAATGAAATTTTCAGGAGATGTTGTTAGATTCATTTTTGAGTCAGCTGCTCTACCTTCAGTATAAACAACTAAATCACCCTCTTTAAGAAAGGCAGCAGATACTGCTACTGATGAATTAAGAAGTCCACCAGGGTTATTTCTCATATCAAGAATAATTCCATTAAAAGCAAATTTATTCTCAGCTCTTAGTTTTTTTAGTGATTTAGCAAGATCTTCTCCAGTTCGTTCTTGAAACTGAGTAACTCTTATATAAGCATAATTAGGCTCGACAAGTTTTGCTTTAACGCTTTTTGTTACAATTTTAGCTCTAGTTACTTTTAAATCAAAAGGACTATTCAGACCCTTCCTTAAAACTTGTAACTTTATTGATGTGCCTGCCTTTCCTCGCATTAATTTTACTGCTTCATTTAAGGTTAAACCTTTAACACCTGTAGAATCGAGTTTCATAATTAGATCACCACTTTTTAAGCCTGCCTTGTATGCCGGTGTATCTTCAATAGGTGAAATTACTAAAACAAATCCATCTTGCATACCAACTTCAATTCCGAGTCCGCCAAACTCTCCACTGGTTCCCATTTCTAAATCTTTAAAGTGATCTAAATCTAAAAAAGTTGAATGAGGGTCTAAACCAGATAGCATTCCATTTAACGCCTCATTAATTAGTTTTTTATCTTCGATAGGCTCAACATAATCAGCTTTAATTCTTCCAAATACTTCAGCAAATGTTCGAAGCTCATCAATAGGAAGGGTTGAGGATTTTACCTTATCAGCAAAGACTGGTAAATTAATACTGATGAGAATACCAATAAGTGCCCCACCAAGGATTAACGTAAATTTTTCTAGTTTTGTTCGCATATTAAACTTTCAATTTTAGATTTTAGTCATTTATAAATCAGAATATACATTAAATCTCCCTCATAATGTATGAGAATAGAGTTAATTATGAAAAAAATGTTACTTTATTTGTAAAATGCCGAAACATGATAAATAAATCATGCAAAATTAACGAATATAACAACATTTTACCGATACGACTTAGGTCCTGTCATTTTAGTTCCTTATATCAATAGTAAATTTAAAAGTTAAATGAAAAAAAAACAAATAATAAAAGAGTTTTTTAAGAAATCGGGGCCTTTAAGCGAAATCGTTAGCAATTATCACGAGCGAGAAGATCAGGTTGAGATGGCTAAAATTGTTAATGAAGTAATAGAAGAAAAAGAATCATTGATTGTGGAAGCTGGAACCGGGGTAGGTAAAACTTTTTCTTATTTAGTCCCTGCATTGATTAATGGGGGCAAGGTAGTTATTTCCACTGCGACTAAAAATTTGCAAGATCAACTATTTTTTAAAGATATACCCACAATTCGTGATGCACTTAAGATCCCAATTGATATTAATATTCTTAAGGGAAGATCCAATTACATCTGTCAGCTAAGAATGGAAAATGCATTACTCGAAGGTCAATTTTTAAATAAAGAAGATGCAAAGTATATTCATGAAATAAAAAAGATATCAGATCATAGTGAATCAGGAGAAATATCTGAGTTTAACAATATTCCAGAAAAATCTACTATATGGCCTTTTGTAACATCAACCAAAGAAAACTGTATGGGTCAGGATTGTGAATTTTATAAAAGTTGTTTTTTAATAAAAGCTAGAAAAAAAGCAATAGCTTCTGAGGTTGTGATTGTTAATCACCACCTATTTTTTGCAGATTTAGTTTTAAAAGATGCTGAGTTATCAGAAATTTTACCAAAAGCTAATACTGTTATTTTTGATGAGGCGCATCAGATCCCCGAGATTGCCTCGATTTTTTTTGGAGAAAATATTTCTACAAATCAAATTATTCATTTAATTCAGGATATCAACCAAATTCTATCTAATCATATTAAAGATAAAGAAAAGCTAATAGAATTATCAAAATCAACAATAGATGCAACTCATCTTTTGAATTCTTTTTTTGATATAAGGAATCAAAGGATTGGTATTGAAAAAATTGAAAAATTAGATTCTTTTAGAGCAAAGATAATAGATTTAATAACTCAACTTGAAAACCTTTCTAAATTTTTTACTGTATATATCGATCAGGACATTGATTTTAAGAAGCTTTTAGAGCGAACTGAGGAAGTCATTTCTAAATTAAAAAACTGGAATAAAGATGCCGATCAAAATTATGTATACTGGATTGAGGTATTCTTAAAATCGATTCAATTCAATATAACACCAATAAGTATTGCAGATAATTTTAGAAAATTTCAAGAAATTAATGATACAGCTTGGATTTTTACTTCAGCAACATTGGCGGTTAATTCTAGTTTCGATCATTTTCAATCTTTAATGGGTTTAGAGAATACAAAAACTAAATTACTTAAAAGTCCTTTTAATTATTCTGATAATGCATATTTATATGTACCAAAAGAAATGCCAGAAACATCTAGTAGATTATTTAATAATCATTTAGTTAGTCAAGTTTACCCACTAATTATTGCCTCAAAGGGAAGGGCATTTATTTTATCAACGAGTATTAAATCAATGAATGAAATAACTGTTTTATTAAAAGATAAATTTGAGCAAAATAATATTAGTTATCCAATTTTCACCCAAGGTACTGGTTCTAAAACAAAACTATTAGAGCGGTTTAAGAGTCATGGCAATGCTGTTTTAATAGGCTCTCTAAGTTTTTGGGAGGGAGTGGATGTGAGGGGTTCACATCTTTCGTTAGTAATTATTGATAAACTCCCATTTCAATCTCCTGGGGATCCAATATTTGAATCAAAAATTAATATGCTCACAGCTAAAGGTATTAATGCATTTATGTCGTTTCAGTTACCAAAGGCAGTTATTTCTCTGAAACAGGGAGCAGGAAGACTGATTCGTGACGAAATGGATAAGGGAGTATTGATGATTTGTGACCAAAGAATTGTTACTAAACCTTATGGAAAAAAATTCTGGCGTAGCCTGCCTGAATTTAAAAGAACAAGAGAGCAAGATGATGTAATAGAATTCTTAAAACATCTATAATGGTTTAAATGAAAATATTATCTATAGATGCTTGTACTGAAACTATTTCAATTGCCTTAATGGTTGGAAAGGTAATTACTGAGAAAAATTTTCCATCAGGCAAGAATTATTCTGGAAATATTCTCCCAGAACAAAAATACTACTAAGCGAAAGCAATTTAAAGATACAGGATATAGATGCTGTTGCTTTTGGCGCAGGGCCTGGTTCTTTTACTGGAATTAGAGTTGCTTGCGGCATTGCATATGGAATTGCTTATGCTAATAATTTGCCAATTATTGGAATTAACACACTTGAGGCTTTAGCCTTCTTATCAAAGTATGAAAATTCCATCTCATGCATTGATGCAAGAATGGGCCAAGTTTATTTGGGAATATATCAAAATAAGAATGATTCTATAACTCCTCTTATAGAACCGGGACTTTTTAATCCAACTGATTTGCCTAAACCACCAAAAATAAAAAAAGCGATAATTATTGGCTCTGGGCTGAGCTCTTATAAAGAGCAATTTAAATATCAGTATAGTGATATTGAGCTAGATTATTTTGAAGGTAAATGCTTGCTAGCTTCGGCAATCGGTGTTCTCTCTATGGGTCAATTTGGGAATGACTTTAATTTAACAAAAGCTTCTCCAATTTATATTAGAAATAAAATAGCTCAAACTACAAAAGAAAGGCTCAATCAAGAATAATTCTTAAATGGCCAAAAATAAAATATATTTGTTTACCAAAGAAAATTTGGATGAAATTGTCAAAATCGAAAATAGATGCCATTTAACACCATGGACTAATAAGAATTTTATTGATTCATATGGCGCTAAGAATTTATTTAAAGTATTAAAAAATGAAAATGATATTATTGGTTATTACATTGCTTTATTTGCTTTAGATGAGTGCGAATTATTAAATATAACTATAAAGTCAGAACTTCAGAAGAAAGGGCTTGGAGAGTTGATGCTTAGAGATCTTTTTAATGAGTGTAGAAAAGCAAATATTGTTAATATCTTTCTTGAGGTGAGAAAGTCTAATTTATTGGCAATACAATTATATAAAAAAAATGGATTCAACGAGATTGGAGTTCGAAATAATTATTATCAAAATAAAGATGGCAAAGAAGATGCAATTTTAATGGGTTTGGCGATATGAATAAAGATATTATAAAAGAGTCACTAATATATGATGAGCTTGGTTTAAGTCCACTATGGGTAACTCTTCCAAAAAAAGTTGATGTTAAAGAAGGGAGATTACCAACTAAGGAAAACATGCTCAATGTGAAAAAAATTAAATTAGGCGATCTTAATGTGTTGTTTATAGCTCCAATTTTTAATACGTCCGATACTACAGAGTTGGAACTATTTAAAAAAATTAGCACTTATTTGGATACGCTGTCAGATAAATCAAAACAGCGAGAACCGCTAAAGATGATTCAAGAGTTGAAGCTTGAAAGGGAAATTCAACTTTGTGAGCATTTAATATTCCTTGAACACGGCTTAGACAAATTAATAGAAAAAGAAAATTTGACTATTCCATACATTTCCTCCGTTTCGTTAAAAGAAATGGTTGAAAATCCAGAGAAAAAGAGAAAATTGTGGCAAGATATTAAAGAATTATCAAAATCAATAAATCAATAAAAAAATATTATGCATGCATCTAGATTTTACATTTCAACTCTTAAAGAAGCTCCTGCTGAGGCAGAATTAATTAGTCATAAATTAATGATTCGTGCAGGCTTAATTCGTCGCTTAGGTTCAGGATTGTATAGCTGGATGCCAATGGGACTAAAAATATTAAGAAAAATTGAGTCTATAATTAGAACAAAAATGAATGAAGCTGGTGCAATTGAATTACTTATGCCCGCAATTCAGCCATCAGAGCTTTGGCAAGAATCTGATCGATGGGAAGTCTTTGGGCCTCAAATGCTTAAAATAAAAGATAGGCATGATCGACTTTTTTGTTTTGGTCCTACGCACGAAGAAGTGATAACCGATATTGTGAGAAAAGAAATTAATAGTTATAAGCAACTACCTGTCAATTTTTATCAGATTCAAACTAAGTTTAGAGATGAGATAAGGCCGAGGTTTGGCGTCATGCGCGCAAGAGAATTTTTAATGAAAGATTCATATTCATTCCATACAGATATGGATTGTTTAAAAAAAACCTATGAAAAAATTTTTAAAACATATAGCGAAATATTTGATGCTATAGGGTTAGATTATAGAGCAGTACAAGCTGACAATGGAGCAATAGGCGGCGATGGGTCACATGAGTTTCATGTTTTAGCCGATTCTGGAGAAGATGAACTTGTTTATAGTGAAGAAACAGATTTTGCTGCCAATAGTGAGGTAGCTAAAAATCATCCTGATCGAGCTAAATTGAAAACATGTCGTGGAATTGAAGTGGGACATATTTTTCAGTTAGGAACGAAGTATTCTGACGCTATGAAAGCAGAATTTATCGATGAATCAGGAAAGTCTAAACCTTTATTGATGGGTTGTTATGGTATCGGTGTTTCAAGGATTGTAGCCGCAGCAATAGAGCAAGGATATGATGAAAAAGGTATTATATTTCCAAGCTCCATTGCTCCATTTGAAGTAATTCTCACACCAATTGGTTATGATAAAAGTGAGGAAGTAAAAAAAGCAACAGACTCTATTTATAATGAATTATTAGCTTTAGGTTTTGATGTTCTTTTGGATGATAGGGGATTGAGACCGGGTGTAATGTTTAGTGAGGCAGAGTTATTGGGTATTCCTCACCGAATAACGATAAGCGTTAAAACTATTGAAGCAAAGAAAGTAGAATATAAAAAGAGGGGTGTTGAAGAGTCTGAATTAATTGATTTATTATCCCTTAAAGAATATTTAAAATAACACGTTACATTTAATGGACCCAATATATAGCTCAATAAGAAGTCATCACACTGTTTCGCAAATTAATAATGTAACAGGCATATGTGATTTTTCTCTAATTATCATACCTGTAGCATTTATTGCCTGCTGGAGTGTTTGTATTTTATATAATGCAATTTTTAGCAATAGAAAAAAAAATCCATCAGAGATATTGATTTATTCTCTACCTATGGGGCTTATTGTTGCAATTGCAGGATTTCTCTATCTATCGCAAACTTATAGTTGTTAGTTTAATAAGAGGCTATTTAAGTGCCTTGTAAGCATGATAACTTCCAAATTCACCATCTGAATCTAAGTAGACAAAGTAGTAACCATTTAGTGTGTAACCAAGCCCATTGAAATGATTTTGCGCTCTAATTTTTAAAGATTTAGGAAGTGCGCTTGATCCCTGATACTCTCCATCTTTATTATAGATAAGAAATCTTTTATGATCGATATCTAATAAAATTAACTCTTCGCCAGTCTTTCCTGTAAAGGCTACAAAATGTGAAGCAACATCATGATGCATTACTTTAGGCGTATCGAAGTCTAATTTAATTTCTTTTATTAATTTTTTTGTTTTTCCATCTAATACGAAAACGCGATTAGAGTTTTCTTGTTTTGCATAATATAAGTTATTTTTTGAATCATAAGTCGGCATTGTTCCTGCACTTCCAAATGATGCTGAAGGCTGAGAAACAACATCTGATTTTGCAGTCAATAAACCTTTTTCATCTAATTCCAATGAAAATATACCTGTCATTGGTGCAAATCCAGCAGCAGTTGATACATTGTATGTAATTGTTTCTAGTTTTAAAGATTTTTCATTAAAATAAATTGATCGGTTATCAAAACCAGCCCTTGTGGACTCTATATATTTCCCAGTCTCATCAAAAGTATGAATAAGTGATTTTGATATTGGGGCCTCATAGTCAGAACCTCGAGCAGCCAAGCCGCCATCTGCAACATAATATTTTTTTTCACCTGGAACGTAGGCAACTGTCTGAGGTCTAGTCGTTGGTTTTTTTGTAAGATTTATCTTAAAAATAAATTCAGCATTTTTATTTATTTCAGCATATATATAACTGGAATTTAAAATCGTTAAGCAAACTAATATAAGTATATTTTTGAGCATGTTATTTCCTAAT
>Ga0209482_1001418_pt1 | contig 16506 bp, 17 predicted proteins | sample CoawatmetaG10DNA_FD_187512 | JGI IMG/M metagenome (GOLD analysis project Ga0209482, IMG submission 187512) | Marine microbial communities from the West Antarctic Peninsula - Coastal water metaG104-DNA (SPAdes) (version 2) | ecosystem: Environmental > Aquatic > Marine > Coastal ...
ACATCTCCTTCGACAAAGAATCTAATTATCCGTATTGGTTTAGATGGTTATAATGGTCGGCTTTCAACCGACTGACCCGGGTTCGAATCCCGGATACGGAACGTAGAGGAAAGAACATCTCCTTCGGCAAAGAATTCATGCAGCCCTGTTGGCGCAGTTGGATAGCGCGCACGCCTTCTAAGCGTGAGGTCGCGGGTTCAAGTCCCGCACAGGGTATTTTGGTCCTGTAGTGTAGTTGGTTATCACGTTTGACTTTGAATCAAGCAACCGGGGTTCAAATCCCCGCTGGACCTTTCAACTTTTGAGCAAAAACTGTTGTTGTTGTTAATAAATTATTATTTCCTTTTTTATTGAATAATAATTTAAATGCTTATAATTTATTATTTTGGCGGGTTGCTTCTATATAATTTTCAATTAAAAATTTATCTTAAGTATTATTATACAGATGCCGTGGAAAACGAATAGAACTGCATCTATTACAAACAAACACAGCCAGTTTGGCATAATGGGTGGGTTGGCAAACCGGCGCACGTCTGGCGCATCAAGTAATCGCGCCACTAATAGATTAGTGATTCCGCGCGGTGCGGCGGAAGGTTTATCATATATGAAAACGTATAATTTATTATCTAAAAATCCCTTGGGAAGTGGCGGAGGAAACAGCAACCCGAAGCAAGGGGCGCTGCGGCAACCTATTAAGAAAGCAGAAGCAACTTTAGGAGAAAATGTAGAGCAGTGGGGAAGTATCAAAGATATGATTACAGCGCGCGGGGATTTTGGTCTCGCAGCGAATTCGAAGGGCAAGTTATATGCAGTGGGTGGGCAGGACGCGTCCGGCAACAACTTAAAGAGCGGCGAGGTCTACGACCCGACAACGGACACCTGGAGCGCCATAGCAGACATGTCTGCGCCACGCCGCTCTCTGGGGCTCGCCGCTATAGACGACCTGATCTATGCAGTGGGTGGGGCCTCGAATTGGCATGACGCCTCGAGCAGCGGCGAGGTCTACGACCCGACAACGGACACCTGGAGCGCCATAGCAGACATGTCTACGGCGAGGATGGACTTCGGTTTAGCATCACTGAACGGCAAGTTATATGCAGTCGGTGGCCAACGCTGGGACACGGGAGACATCTTATCAAGCGTTGAAGTTTATGTCCCGAGAACAGATACTTGGACACCTGCCCAATCGATGACAAGAGGACGCATAATGCACGGCATAGCAGCAGTACCACAACTCGCCGACCACACCGGCTTACTATTTGTGGCAGGAGGATTTTCTTTAAATGGTGAGTTGGGGTCAGAATTCGACACGTCAGTCGATGTCTACTCCCCCAGTTTCGGCGGATGGGCGCTCAAGAAGGCTCAGCTCGACCAACACGACTGGCTGTCGGATCCAATGACGATGGCAGCAATAGATGACAATATTTACATTGTTGGCGCGGGGGAGGCGGTTGGTACAGCATCCGCAAAGGTATACAACGCAGGCTTAAATGGGTTAATAAAGGGAACGGTGATTGCGACCAAAAAAGAAGGGCAAATAGGCATTGGCCTAGCCGCGCTAAACAAGAAGCTTTATGCAGTCGGCGGCACCTCCGACGCTGCTTATTATGACGTATTAAAGTCAGGGGAAGTGTACACGCCCTCCCCATCATAACAAAAAAATAAAAAAACATAACAAAGAAGGAGTAAAACATAGAGTAAAGGAGAATAAAATAATATTTAGAAGGTGTCAGCGAAGGATCCCCAGTCGCAGAACGCACCGCACCCAACCAGCACAAAATAAATACTCAAAGTCACCGTTAATAAATTATTATTTCCTTTTTTATTGAATAATAATTTAAATGCTTATATATATATGGATGCCGAAACAAAAAAAACAGTAATAGAATATGTAAAGGAAGAAAGCATTAATTCTGCGGGAACTAAAAAAATAAAAGAATTTTGCGAATCTCAACCTCCTGTCTCAAAAACGGTATTTAGAGGACACAAGCGGTCACAGGAAATAAGATTCAATAAAAATTGGTATTCTGCGACAGAAAACAAGACAGTTGCAAAGGAAGAGTTTGCATCAGCGAATTGTTGTGTTTTCACGATTCATTTGGTTGATATTCCTGTTATCGATGTAAATGCATTTGTCGGAGATGAAATTGATAAATATAAAGAAGAAGAAGAATGTATATTTTTAGGCGGCGGCTCATTTTACAAAGACCGCGCTAGAAAAGTTGCAGGATTTACAGAAAAAATGCCCGGCGAGTTTGAATGTTGGTATGTTCTTGATAAAGAAAAACCGGCCTCATCGTCTAGGAAAACCTCCATAGAAAAAACAATTTTTGGGTTAATCCCAGATGATGAATATGAGTTTATAGACTCGCCGGGAGATATTGTTTTTCCACAGTATGCATTAACCCTATCGCAAAAGAGAAAAGTGTATACTATGGTTAAAGAAAAACGAAGGCTTGGTTCTGATGCAGGTAAGCAATCCAGAAAATTAAAAAAACGCTCTCTGCGACACAAAAAACAAAAAGAGAAGAAGAAGCGCAGGAGAACTTGCATGCAGCGACGGCGTTCCACTAAAAAATGTAAAAAGAAAAAGAAAAGAAAAGGAAAATAAAAACCCCGTAAATAATTTGTTTTTATTGCACATTTTATAACCCTTTAGCAATAATAATATATATTAAAATATATTTTAATATATATATATGCCAACAAGGAAAAATCGAAATCGTTATTTAGATAAAAAGTATTTTAAACAAAATACTAGTGTTAAATTAACTAAATCGGCATATAAACTCTTTAATGGAATTAAAAATCCAGATGCCGTTGTACTGCGTATGGATGATGGGCTTCCTATTGCAATGTGTTTAGGTGCAAAACCATATCCATTAAATAAGAAATATAAAAAATATAAGAAACAAAAAACTAAAAGGGTTCGTAAAAAACGTTCTGGGACGATACGGAAAAGGAAAAAGAGAAGACCAAAAAAATAAAAAAGAGGTAGTTAAATATATTATTACATGGAATATAAGGAATAGAATTATTATTTCCTTTTTTATTGAATAATAATTTAAATACTTATATATATATATATATGGCAGCTCAAATGACGGAATCTGAGCCGGCGGTGATTGAGGCGCTGCGGATGGTGCGATCTGGTCAAACGAAACACATAGATTTCCGCGAGGGTGAGATTGATGATAATGGCGCTCGGATGCTGGTGGATGGACTTCGCAAGCTCCCCACGATAACGAGAATCAGAATTAGTAACAATCAGATTGGTGACAGTGGTGCTGCTGCGATGGCATCCATGCTACAAGCCCGCGACAAACCATTGATGGAGGTTAACCTCATGGGAAACCAGATTGGCGACATGGGTGCAGCAGCTCTGGCGCAGGCGCTACATGGGACGAAGAAGCTTGTCCTTACATACAACGATATCACAGACGATGGAGCGATGGCACTGGCGGACGGGCTGCGGGGAAACACAACGGTGAAAGAGCTGTGGCTCGACAGCAATAAATTAAATATAAGGGGGGCGAGGGCACTAGTGGATGGACTGGGCGAGAACACAACTTTGAGGGATATATACCTCGGCAACAACCCTGGACAGCTGAAGGGGGTTGACGCCGAGGGTTTCCTGGCAAAGGTGGATGAGTTGAAGAAAATCGTGTGTGAGAACAGGTCCGACCGTTCTGGCGCAGCGGCGCGCGCCGCCGCGATATTGCGCGACCGAGGAGCGATGCCCGCGGCGGAGCTTGTTGGATCGGAGAAAACAGGGTCAGGTGCTGCGGCTGCGGTGGCGGTGGCTGCTATGCCGTCGCTGCCGCAGCCACCGCAAAAAAAAAAAGCAGACGCAAGTAGCAGTTCGTCTGATGATGATGCTGACGCCGACGCCGGAAAGCGCCGCTCAGCTAGACTATCGCGGAAGCGGAAATCATTAAGAAATCGCACTAGACACAAAAAACAAAAAGAAAAGAAAAAACGCAGGAAAACTTGCATGCAGCGGCGGCGTTCCACTAAAAAATGTAAAAAGAAAAAGAAAATGAAAGGAAAATGAATATAATGAATATAATGAATATAATTAAATATATAATTAATATAATTATATGTTTACGATATTAAATTCTATATATGACAATGTAGTAGTTACATATATGATTTATGATGTTATTAAAAGAGCTTATGAACCAGATGAAAATCATAACAAGAGAGAAAAAACGGCCGATGAAATATTAGTACAACTAAATAATATTATTTTAAAAGAAGATGTATTTTCGATACCAGATACAAAATCGCCGGTTCCTGTGGAAAAGTGCACGCAACAAAGTTGTTCCGATTTAAATTTTCAACAGTATAAATTGGATAACTCGATGTATCAGCTTAATTTTTTACGGTCAGATATGATTCATTGGAAAAATAGTAAACGTAATTATACATATAGTTGTGAATCAGATTGGGAATATATTAATGACCCTGACAATCTTCCTCGCAACAACTATTTACTGTATTTATTGGATAATATTCCTGAAAATATAACTTATAATAAAAATAATAATAATAATAATAATAAAAATAATAAAAATAAAAATAAAAATAATAATAATAATAATAATAATAATAATAATAATAATAATAATAATAATAATAATAATAAAAATGGGTGGAAGAGAGCAGATGAAATTGGGTTTGAGAAAGAAGCATGTGCTATTTTGAATAAAAATGAGTTAGGGGAAGGCGAAGATGAAAACATATGGATTGATAGTAGGTTGTTAGGAGAAAAATGGTTGGGACTATTTTATAGTATTTCTGAAAATGATTCTCCCATTGAAATACCATCGCCGCATCTTTCATGAGAATGTTATGTATGTGATCAATTGAAACGGGTGCTCAGGCTTAAATGTATTATGTAAATTATTTGCGCGATTTTCTTTTTCGGCTTGCCCTGCGCTTTGTTCTACTATGTTTTTTAGATTTTTTGGATTTCTTGGATTTCTTTCTTGATTTTTTGTAGTTATCTTCTCCCCCCTCTTCCCTCGCGGCCAAGTACGATTTGTCCATCGCCCTCTGCCAGGTTATGTAGTCTTCTCCTTCAAATCTCTCCCGGGGAAAGGCATCCTGATAGGCTTTCCACTCCTTCTCCTTCTTCTTCTCCTCCGCGTACTCCGCTCCAATCTTTACCTCGGCTGCATCTGCGTGTAATTTGCCCGCCTTCACTAGAACCTTAACAGCCTGATCGAAGTCGAATTTGTACTCCTTGCTCAGCACCTTCACCGCTTTCTTAGCGTTACACTTTGGCCAGTTGTAGGTAATTGCGTGGTCTTCTTTTGCTGCCATATATGTATATATATATTAATTAGAAAATAAATAAATAAATAAATAAATAAATAAATAAATAAATAAATATAATACAAGAGCTAAAGTCTGTGTCCCTAAATTGCCCACCCTTGAAGATTTAAATCCGCAAGTGCGAGTGCCAGCGTTACCGATAAAAATATCGGGACAACATATAAGTTTTCCACCGCAATTTTTCAAAAAATTGAAATGCTTTTAACGAGTTAATGAGTGTTATTAAAGGTCATCATGTCATCTTCCATTTCCCAAACTACGTCGTCAGACATCATCCTGAACGTGGAGCGTCAAAATCGTGTATTCAACGCTTATATGTCGGTTTATGGTGGGCAGGCATACCATACGGAAGAGCAGCAAGGGTGGGTTTATGACATGATCAGTCGAGACCCAGAACTTTGTCGGACGACGTTGATTTATCCCAGTGAAAATGAGAATTCGATGTGGGGGCGTGCTGGAGCGGTGCCCAGCTATGGCATGGATGTAAAAATTACGGAAGTTTTGATGTATCCGACGCCGGTATATTGGGGAGGGGCACGCGAAGACATGTTTGATTGGGCTGCCGTGGGGCGTGGGTTTGGTTATAACGAAAGGCGTGCTACGAGGATGCCCGATGAACTGCGTGACACTGTGCAATACGCGATTGTTGGGCGGGTGCGGGTAAAGGCACATGGTGATGTCGAGGAACACAATTCGCATGTCATTCATACGGAGGGGGTCAATTTGGAGTCGGTGGAAACTCCGGCATTCAAGTCGGTGGTGGGGATTGTGCGTGGTGGTGGCGTGACACGAGAGAAAAGTGCGATTCTTATGGATTATTATGAGCGCCATCGTCAGATGCTCAAACTTATTATTGAAGCTGCCGCATCACAAGTAGATTTTCGTGCCGGCGAAACTGCATTTATTCAAGCGCCTATGATTGGAGCTGGATGCTTTCTGCGGGGGCTTACGGAGTTGGGTCTTGATGTTAGCGAGTTCTTGCAGCAGCAGGTGTTCGCCATGATTAGTGTATTGAATATGGCGCCGCCAGAATATAAGTTTGTATATAAGCTGTGTATTTTCAACACGGCGGAATTTAGCAATGATATTGTGGCGGAGTATCAGCGTCTGGCGGCGGATGACTCTCGATTTGAGCTGGGGATGGACAAGTCTGGCGGAAACGTTTTGGCAAATGTGCCTCGCGGGAATCATAGCCAAAAGGTCTTTGTTGTTAATGCGGGTGATGCTCACTCGTTTATTGGAAATGGCATGAAGCATGAGCGTTCTGTTGAGGGGTTTGTGGTAGCTAATGCACAAGGTTACAATCCACAGTGGCAAAATACTAGCTTCTTGCATAACGCGTACTTCAACCCAGATATCTTTACTCCTGAAAAGGCGGCGCTCTCGGGGAGACAGGTTTGGAAGGCGACAATGGAATGGTAATTCGTTGTTGAGTTTGTTGTTGGGTTTGTTGTGTTTGTTGTTGGGTTTGTTGTGTTTGTTGTTGGGTTTTGAAAACTTTTATAAAATTTGAGAAAATTGAAAACTTTTTTCTTTTGTGATAAGTTGTAATTTAAACGAAGACGTGAGCAATTGACTCAAGAGATAACGATGACTGGTACTTGGCGCAAGAACACGTGCAACACCGCGACGTCGCAGGTGAACCGGGGGAGGACGAGCATGCGGCGGACGGCATGTGTGCCGGCTGGGTGCGAGGAGTGGGTGAAGAAGCGGTCTTTTGGGCGCAAGGGCGTCAACTACACAGTGGCGCCGCACGGGCGCAAGTTCACGCGCAAACCGCACTCGGTCACCAAGGCTTCATCGGCGAAGACGCGCCGCGACAGGCAGCGTGAGCGCGATCTCAAGCACTTCACGTGCAGCGAAGCTCTCTGTGAGAAGGACTGCGAGCGGGGGGCGAATGATGACCCTGGCTTGGCAAAGTACTACGAGGAGGTGGCGGATGAAAGACCGCAAGAGTATCACGCGGATACGTGCTTCGAGGAGGCAGCGGCGGGGTTGTTGGCTTGTAGAGCAGAGGCATTGGCGCAGGGTGCTACGCCGGCGAGCGTTTTGCAGGGTGCTACGCCGGCGAGCGTTTTGCAGGGCGCTCACCAGTCCCTTGCTGCTGCACTACGCGAAGAGATGCCAGTAGATTCGGAAGTTCTGTATTACTGCCGCGTAACTGGCGAAGGCGACGACATGAAGGTGACCGCTGAGCCGATGCTGCCGCGTTCGCGGGGGATTTTTGTCAAGTTTGGCGACGACTTCCGCATTGCCGACCGCACCTACACATACGAACTGGAAGGTGACGGCACGAAGTGCCTTGTTCGGGAAATCAATGAGGAATTCTTGGTGATGCCATGCGACCACTTCATGGACCACCCGGAAGACATCAACGACGACGATGCGTGGGGGCGGGAGGCAATTGGCTTCATCGAAGAACCGAGTATCCCTGAGAACCAGCAGAGCGAGGACATCGTCGGATGGTGTTCGATGTTGATGCGCGAAAACCCCGACGGCGATTGGTAGTTGGAATATTAAAAACAATAAACATTAAAAACAATAAACAATAAACATTAAAAAACAATAAACAATAAACATTAAAAAACAATAAACAATAAACATTAAAAAACAATAAACATTAGAGCGCGGATGTGGTGGCGTTTTGTTTTTTATTTCTCGTAAGAATTTCGGGTTGGCGGTTGTTTTTTTCAAAATTCATAAAATTGAAAACTTTTTTCTTTTGTGATCAGTTGTAATTTAAACGAAGACGTGAGCAATTGACTCAAGAGATAACGATGACCGGGACCATTCGCAAGTGCAAGAGCTCGGAGAACCGGGGGAAGAAGTGGTCGGGACGCGGGCGCGCGGAGCGCAAGGTGCAGTCGTCGTCCAAGTGCACATCGGACAAGTGCACATCGGACAAGTGCACATCGGCCAAGCGCCGCCGTGACAGGCAGCGTGATCGCGAGCAGAAGGAGTTTACGCTTAGCGAACAGTTGGGTGACGATGAGCGCGAGCGGTGGGCGGCAGTGCAAGACTCAGACGCGGAACTATTCCCCAGCAAGTGGGAATTGCAGGAGGTGCGGATGGACAACATGATCATCTGCGCAGCTCTCGATCTCAGCCGCGTCCATCAGCAGATTAATGAAATCAGTGAGGAGCTGGATGTGAGGCAGTCTTATGTAGACTGCTGGAGAGGGGCGGGGGAGGGACCGTTCCCCTTTGTTCAACGAAACGTCGGGTGGTCCTGCACGTCGACGAGCGCCCTGCGCTTGCGATTGGAGGAGGAGGAGGAGATGGCCCTGCATTTTGAGGAAAAAATCAGGCTGCTTCGCGGTGGTTCTCCTCGAGTAATTGAGGCGGTGCCGTGTGCGGAGGGGAGGGAGGAGGGCTATGTGGTGTGTGGTGGTGGTGGCGCTGCTGCTGCTGCCGCCGCATCGGTCGACCAGGAGTGTAACGGCTGTGCGGATGAATCATCCGAATCAGACGATGAGGAGGAGATGGACCGCCGACACCGGGCAAACCAATCCGTCGCCCGGCTGCAAGAGGAGCACGAGCGGAAAGATAAGTGGATATATGGTTCTGTGTTGGTGAAGAATTATATGGTGTGCTTGCTGCAGTGTCACACGAACGGGGATCTCCGCCGGACACCTACACACACTTGAAAATTGATTAAATGTATAATTTCAACTTTTAAGAAAAGTTGAGCAAAACATAAAAAAACATAAAAAACCTGTAAAAACCTGTAAAAACCTGTAAAAAAACCTGTAAAAAAACATGTGTTTTGTTTTTTATTTCTCGTAAGAATTTCGGGTTGGAGGATACGGTGGGTTTTTTCAAAATTCGTAAAATTGAAAACTTTTTTCTTTTGTGATCAGTTGTAATTTAAACGAAGACGTGAGCATTTGACTCAAGAGATAACGATGACTGGTACCATTCGCGCGAGCAAGGACGGTAGGGGAGGCGATGCCAAGTGCCGCTCGGCGAAGAAGCGTCGCGACAGGGAGCGTGCGCGCGAGCACAAGCACTTTGCGCGCAGTGAAGCTCTCTGCGATGAGGAGAGGGAGAAGGAGGTGGAGTACGAGGAGGAGTTCGAGAGCGTGTTCGGTCCGTGGCATCGCATGCCCACCCCCAATGACTTGGTGTGCGAGGAGGAGGAGAAGGAGGAGGAGGCCCGGCCTAAGTGCCGCGCTTTGCCACCGGCACACGACGAAAATCCCGGACAGCACCGCATTCTCGTCCTCAAGAAACAGATGCGGTCCGCCCTCCTTGAGATGGAGCCTTCGAATCGTGACCCGCTTGTACAGGTGAGAAACCGCCAGCTTATCGAGACCCTGAAGTCGCTGGAGGCGACGCTGACCACGCTGGAGGAGGGAGAGTGGACGAGCCTACTCGCATCTGAACCCGATGGCGCGTACAGACTTTCGCAAATCACCATGCTCCGCGCCGTTCGACGTCGTGCTGCTGCCAGGAAGAAGAAAATTCGTCTACTCGATGTCCAACGGAGTAGCAGTGTCTGTTACGCAGACACAGACGCGCGGAAGTGGGCAGCAAGCACGGCAGTGGCAACAAGTATCGTAGGGATTTTCACTGTGAGGAGGTTCTAACAAAAAGTGAATTAAAACATAAAACATTAAAAAATCTGTAAAAAACCTGTAAAAAACCTGTAAAAAACCTGTAAAAAACATTAAAAAACCTGTAAAAAACATGTGTTTTGTTTTTTATTTCTCGTAAGAATTTCGAGTTGGAGGGTACGGTGGTGGTTATTTTTTTTCAAAAATCGTAAAATTGAAAACTTTTTTCTTTTGTGATCAGTTGTAATTTAAACGAAGACGTGAGCAATTGACTCAAGAGATAACGATGACCGCCTTTCAGAGAGCGTTCAACAGCGGGGAACTGTTCAATCTGGACTTTCAGTTCAGCCAGGGTGAAGAGTGGGGGTTTGCGATGGACCGCGTGAGGGCGCTTGGTGAGGAGCTGCGCAAGCTGCAGGGGGTGAACCAAGAGATGAAGCGGGTGCACGGTGTCTGGATGGCTGGGCGGCTGGTTGTGGTTCGCGAGAACAAGCAGAGAATTTGTACTCTCGCCGCCACCTCCATCCAGATTATCGCGCGCTGTTACAGGTCTTGTAAGCGTGTGCGCGAAATCGAGGCAGAGTGGGATGTGAGGGGGTGCGGACTGCGGGAGGAGGGCAGACCGCTAACATTTGATTCCTGGGTTTTCGACGAGGCGCAGTACGCGCAGCTCGAGTCGCGGGGGAAGCAGGTGTATATCTCGGAGCTGCTGAAGTACATTGCGGCGCAGGAGGGGCAAACAAGGGAGTGCATCGTTGACTCCTGCTACGGACTCCCCCTCAGGCAATGGCCGGACACACGCGATATGGCGTTGGTGAGCGACGAAAGTCTCGCCAAGTTTCTGTCGGCCCCCTTGTCGGAGGACCTGACCACTGTGCCAGGCATTGGACCCGATACCAGGGACAAGCTCGCTGCAGGCTACAACAAGGTCGAGACCACCCACCAACTCATCGCAATGTTCCTGTCGTTCCGACGTCCGGGTGTCACGAGCACCGGACAGTGCGATGCTTTGTGGTACTACCTGCGGATGATTGGGATTTCTGAGCATCGCTCGGGCATTGTGCTGTGCGTTGCAGAGAAGGTGAACGCCATGCTCCCCGGCTGGTATCCAACGGATGTGCCGAGCTGGGCTGATTATGGGGCGGCGGATTACGTGCCGTTCCAGTGGCTCGAGGACGGCGACGATGTCGAGGAGGGGGAGGTGGAGGAGGACGAGGAGGATGCTGAGATTGACCGCCGATACAAGGCAAACCAAGCCGTTGCCCAGCTGCAGTGGGAACAGGAGCGCCAAAATGATTGGAATTGGGGTTCTGTTATGGCGAAGAACCATATGGTTCGCTGCTTTGAACAGGAGCTGGCCGAGAACGCCACAGTTGCGCGTGTGCTGGAAAGTGGATGCAACTTTTGAGAAAAGTTGAGCAAAACAAAAATAAAAACTAAAAAATCAACTTTTCAGAAAAGTTGAGCAAAACAAAATAAAAACTAAAAATGTATGGTTGTGTTTGTTTTTTAGTTTTTTGTTTTTTTGGGGTTTTCTTAAAAAATTGAAATACTTTTATCGGTTTTAATATGATATTAAATAATTTGAACAAGCGTATACAAATACGATGGGAGATTTTCGCGATTTTGACGAACTTATCGCGCAGCTGGTTGAGAGCGTGGCGAACGACGACTGGGATCAGGGGGTATGTGTGCCACTTCTGCCGCCATGTAAAAGGTGTTTGCCGATTGTCTTTGATGCCGATGTGCCTCTCAGCGTAATCCTCGAGGCAACTCGTTGCCATGTGGCGGATCCCATTGAGGAGGAAGCGGAGAAGATTGTCGGCATGGACAAGGAAGATTTCGAGGCCCGTGGGCTGCTGCTTTGGGTAAAGCTCGGTGACCCGGTGGTGCTTAAGAATGATACCACCTACTGGGAATGTCGGCGCGTGTGGAAGAAGCTGACGCTAAAGAGGTCTCTGTCGGAGTGGAAGAGTGACGATGGCGAAACTTCCTCTGGGGGAGCAGGTCGCCGACGGATCTCGTTTGACCGCGAGATTGGTGTAAAGCTTATTGCACCAAAAGAAGGCGAAGACTTTGATATTGATGATGAGGTCGATAGAGAAAACTGCAAGGGACATAAGAACTTGTCTGATCCTCTGCTGGACGAAGGGGATTACCGTGAATACTGGGCATCCAGCCCGTTTCCACAAGATTGCGGTGCACTGCGACCATTTTATCACACAACGAAAATGCGCTCTGATGGGTGGTGCCGGTGTAAAAAGCCGCCTATGCAAAAACCCGGGCGTGCTATTTCGTGCAGGAAATGTTTGAATATGGAGCTGCGAAAGTTTGCCAGGAAGAGCACGCCAGAGGAGTTTCATGCACAATATCTTAAAAATGTTGGATTTGAATAATAGGTTTGGTCGTTTAATTCAACATAAAATTTTATAAACTAAAAATATATATGCTACCAGATTCTTCTTCTATGCAAGTTGTAAAAAAACCTGTTTGCAGGAAGGAAACCCTGCCATATGGGGTTTTTCGAGCGGGGGATCGCTATTTAAGTTCTGTATTATGTGGGTCAAAAACAAAATTTTGTGGTATATATAATACTGTCGATGCTGCCAATTTCTCGGCACAACAAGTCAAGTGTGGGATTTTACGATCGGTAAGGGTAACATATTCGGGGATCTAATGATTTGTAACTAAATATATATTTTTTATTGGTCTAAGTTAATAAACAACTAAGATAAATATGAATATTCATGGCGACTGTTATGTGGATCCACGGATGAATAGTTTCATAATCATACTGTTCTATATGATGAATAAAAATAGATATAACTTCGGATAATAATAATATTTGTTTTTGATATATCGTAAATTCGTATAGCCCTCGTGCGGTGATGTATACCATTGTTGATTTTGCTACAATTGGCTCTATCGTATTATATTTTTTATCTAAATGTCTATGGCGTTCTATTGAAAGATATATTGTTGACGTTCCTAAAATAAGTAATATATAATCTTTTTTGACTGCGGCATATGCTATGTCCATGATGAAAAAAATGTGATTCCATATAATAAAGTCGGTGAATTTCCTTTTCATGTGGGCAGTGATTACTAATTCTTGTGTATTATCTTATTATATCAATTATATATATTTTTTGATTTATGTTCGGAAAAGCTATGAATAGGAAAGTAAAAATTGAATACACATAAATACATGTATTTATTTATGTGTAAATGGAAAATCTAATTTTATGTTCAAAAACATTATATGATGTAGATGTTTCTAATAAGATTAAAGAAATCGCCTCTTTGAAGAAAAAAATTGCCGCATTAGAGCGTGAATTAGGTGCGAATGTTGCCCCGAAAGTATTTTGTAAAAATCATAAGGAGTGGCATGCGAAGGTGGGATATGTTCTAGAGTATATTTATGATAATATTAGTAATATACAATTGATAGATGCTGACCATGGAGATGTGCAAGTAGCAGGCGACGGACTTTGGTTGCCATCGGATAGAGTTTTGAAAACAGAATTATTAGAACAAGTCTTTATTTGGCTGACTGGTGCGGCGGGCTGGTCTCGCAAAGTGTCCCACGAATTAATGTCGGATATTAAAACAGTGATGGATTTGTTGAAGCTTCATGAAAAGTATACGGAGGAAGAGAGAAGGGCTTTTATTAATATCTTTATGTATGAAAAACTGTGCGATAAGAACTCGCGCGAATCGGCGTTGTTAGTAGATATCCCGCAGTATAAGTGTGATGTATGTGGGGCAATTTATAATGACCCATATGATTCGGAAGATGGCGGCGATACGTTTGATATCAATGAATCGTGCGGTGATTGTGATGCTCATTCGGTTTCGGTTTATTAGAAAAACATGTATTTGTAAATTGGTATAAATATTTATAGTTAAACTGGGCGCCAATACTGGTCAAGTAAACGAGTTGAGCGGCGTTTACCAGTTCTTTTATTCTTTTTTTTGGGTGTGCGGCTGCGTGTGCGGCGGCTAGAGTTTTTGGATTTACGGCAAAAAGAACGCTTCTTTCCTAATGCCATTTTACAGCCGTCACGGTTCCGACATTTTGCGGTTGAAATGCCGCGGCACTGAGAGCGCTTTCTACGGTTAGAATACGAGCGGCGAGCGGATGAACGGATTTTAGGCATTATAATATACGCGCAGATTAAATATATACCCGCGTCATTTTTGTTTTAAAATAAGTTTTATCTTCTTGCGTCTTTTTGTCGGTGTTTCTTTTATTAGGCAATTTAGTTCAGGGTATTTTTTATAAATTCTGAAAATAGCTAATTCTTTTTTCTTAGCTTCAATCATTATGTCAATATTAACGCCGTATTTCTCGGGAATTTCCAAGAGGTATTCGGGGATGTCTTCGATATAATCGCTATGATGTCCACACCTACCTGTCCCTTGTTCACTCACATGAAATTTTGGCTTTATTCCACGACGTTCCCAGGTGTGCAAGATCTCTCCAATATATTCGTTGGCCGGTTTGATAGTATTTTTAAAATCTTCCGTGTCGGGGTGCAATATGTTATAACATGTGTAATGGTGCGTATCGAATACTACCGGAATGTTTACCCTGCGTGATATCTCAAGACAATCTTCAATTGAGAAGCTTTTTTCACAGTTTTCAAGAACAAGTCGTCGGCGAATGGGGTCAGGCATTTTGAGGTAGTTATTGCACCATCTTGAAATGGTGGCTTCTTTGTCGCCATATGTCCCGCCGCCATGAATTACCATAACAGAGTCTGGTGGGAGGTTCATTGCGTCCAAAACTTCAGCATGATATAAGAGGTCTCTTGTTGTGCTTTCTACTACCTTTTCATGCGGGCTACCAATGACATTATATTGTCCCGGGTGAAAAGTAAGGCGCTGATTGTATTTTTTGGCCGTTTCTCCAATAATCTCGAGCTGTCTTTTAGCAAAATTCAGACTGTAGTCTTGTGCTCGCGCGTTGGACTTATGGGGGAATAATCCGCTACTGAGACGAAATACTTTAATTCCGTTCTGCTCATTCCATTCCATCATAATAAGTAAATCTTGAAGATTTCTAAGAATTTTTTCTTTTAAGAAATCTACGCCCTGTTCATGTAGAGTTCGCAAAATAATTGACCGCGATGCAAACACTGTGGGCTTTTGTGCGCGAAGGGTCTCATTGAGGCAGCATAACCCGAGCTGAACAGGCTTATTTTCGCTCATTATTTTGAAACTCTGGTTATTTATATTGTTGTTTATATTGTTGTTTATATTGTTGTTTATATTGTTGTTTATATATTTCAATTTTAAAACTTAAAAAATCCTGTAAGTTGTTTAAAAGGTGTGCGTTTTTTATTTACAATCATCATATTATAAATCAAATGATTATTTAAAGTATAAATACAGATATTTTATATTACTTATAAATAGTTGTATTGATGCCTATAATAGTTGTAGGATTATTGTGTAGTATGATTTATTCTTTGATAGGATTTGGGTGTTATGACTGTAAATCTAAATAAACTTTTTAATCATACATATCATAACCCGCCACATCCCATTTTTCCCACATCTTTCATACGGGTTACGCTGCGCTTCGAGGATTCTTGCCATCGTGAGCTGCAAATAAATACTTTATTTATAAGTAGACATTTAAAATAATCGTATTATTAAAAGTTTATTTAATTTCTATTTTTATATATATATAATGCCTCTCCCAAGAAGAAGTCGTAGACAGGCCGAAGCCACAATCGCCGACGCGACCCGCCGGCCTCCAGAAACTACTTCTGGTTGGATTCGGTTTAACCAAGCCGCCGACGTAATGGGGCGCGCCGAACAGTTGGACACCGAACAGGAAACACCCACCACCCCAGTAGAAGTTGTCGCTCCTGACCGTAGTTTAATCCCGCATCTTAATCGTCTTTTAGGAAAAGTTTATAGTTTGAATTCGTTTATCAAAAGACATCCATTTAAAAATACACAAGATTTAGAAACAAAAATAAAAAACTATACTGAAATATTAGATCAATTTATAACTAACGTAATGGGCACCTTGCCGCGAATGAGAGTTGATAATTTTAACACGGATGTCGGCAATAAACTCATCATAAGCGTTTTTGATAACGACCGAGAATTAGCTAGTTATTTTTCATACCAATACGATGCATGGGATGCGTTCGGCAACAGTCTCCTCGCGGGTACTCCGGATTCGAGTGCAGAAATTGAATTGGATATTGGACAGGGTTCCGCGGAATATCGCACCGACCTAATAAAAAGTATTAAACTTCTTAAAAAACATATTGAAAAAGAATATCCGCATTTTACTCCGATCGAAGAACATGCTGGTGTTCGAAAAAAAAGTATTAAGAGGCGCAGGAAAAAAAGTATTAAGAGGCGCAGGAAAAAAAAATCTGGGGTAATGCGAAGAAAAAAAAAGTCACGACGTAATCGGTGTAAGTAAATACTATATTTAATAATCTTTTTATTTTTTATTTTTATTTATTTATCTCTTTTTAAGTCCGGTTGCCTCCTCAAATGTCTTACCTGCGTCAACCTTTCTACCAACTTCTTGGATTTGCAGCCGCCATCTATTCTCACGCCTTGTGATAAACCAATC
>Ga0209482_1001420_pt1 | contig 16493 bp, 31 predicted proteins | sample CoawatmetaG10DNA_FD_187512 | JGI IMG/M metagenome (GOLD analysis project Ga0209482, IMG submission 187512) | Marine microbial communities from the West Antarctic Peninsula - Coastal water metaG104-DNA (SPAdes) (version 2) | ecosystem: Environmental > Aquatic > Marine > Coastal ...
AAATTATATGGATGTGATAGTATATTTGATTTAGCTTCTTTTTGTTCTTCTGATAATGTGATTTCAAATTTAACCTTACCTCTCGGTGGTTTTTTACTTTTATTTTCTGCCATTATTATTTTTTTATAAATTCATTTTTAGTATAACCTATTTTTTTAAAAAAGCCCTTTGCTCTATCATTCCATTCATCTACGTATAATCTAAACGTATCTATGGAGTGGTCTTTATTCATTAACAACATTGTTTCTTGTACAAACCAAGAAGCATCTCCATCTTGTCTTTCTTTTGATACATATACATTATAGACATAATCCGATTCATACCAAAGATGTCCAATTGGAGTATTATTTTCTAATAAAATAAAAAGGGTGTGATTTTGTTTTACTCTTTCATGAGCCGTAGCACGATTCCACATTCCATCCCATTGTATTTCGGAATTGAATGTATTAATTGTGGTATCTATATAAGATATGTTTTCTAAAAAATTACCATTATTTATCTTAATAATAGATAGAGGTTTTCTTTTAGTAAACTTTATTTTATCAGATAGATTATTTTGAAACCATATTTTAGAACTCATTTGTTCCTGCTATTAGATATTAATCTATGAGTGTTCCTCTTTAAAATATGTAAAGAAATTAGTAAGGATTGTAGCTGCCTTTGTTGATTCATCGGATGTAAGTGCAATAGGGCTTCTATCACTAACATCCGTGATTGCAATTGTTTTGTATTTGTTTATTGTTGCCATTTTATATTTCTTTATTTGTTATGTACTATTATACCATCAGCGATATAACTATGAATATCTTTTACTGTAAAGTTATAAACAGGAGTATTATAATTATTATCTTCTTGAACTTCGTTAAGTTCATTAATAACAATCCAATCTCCTTGGTAGTTTACTTCATCACCAATTACTAATAACCCATACTCAGTACCATTATCTGGTTTGATTGACTTCCATCCATCTTTTGTTAAGAATGGGTGTTCATCTGTAAATGTTATTTTTAAATCATTAATGTTGTATAAATTACGGTCACCTAATATTGTTGGTTTTAATTCACTTACAATACTATTACTACGTTCACCATCTTTCCATCCAATTACTTCATCACCTACTATGATATCTTCTATGTTTTTAGAATCACCATTAGCCAACGTTATTTCAGTACCAGCTATGAAACAACAAGGTGGAGTGAAAAATTGCTTATTATGAACTAATATTCCATTGGCATAAAAATTGGGATTATCCTTTACTGAAAGTAGATACGTTTGAGTAGCTACTTCAGGTTGAATTTCTATATTTGTAATTGTAAGTACATTACCATCCACGTGGAATACCAAATCATTAATTTTTATTTGATTGATAGTTTCATCCAATTTATATCGAGTGGTGGTCCATTCTGGTTTGAATGATGACAATCCATCGTTTACAAAATATGGGTGATCAAATGTACTTATTACAGTAGTTCCATCATCAAATGTATATTTAACTAAATCATCATGTATTGGTGTTTGTATTCCATATACTTCTTTTGATTCTTGGAGTTCGTTGGTATATGATGATGGAGAAGTTTTCCCATTATATGACAATACAGAATCACCGATTTTAATATCTTCAATACCAATATCCGTGCCATCTGTTAATCTAATTAGTGTTCCTGCAGGGAAACATGCATTGTGAACAATGAATGGTTGTTGAGATGAACTTACAAAGAATGTATCAAGTGTTTCAACATTTAACGTATATAAAGATCCAGTTTCATTATTCTCAAGTATTGCTATTTTGTTTGATATAATTGGAATTAATGAACCACTTGGGTCAATTAAAAAGTCTTCTTCTTTTCTAATATCATATTGAGTTTTAAATGATATTGCATCTGATCCAGTTGAATATACTAAAAAATGTTTTCCTACTGAGGAATATATATTCTCATCTGAATGTACTTTTATTTCTCCAACAACTCCATATTCTCTTGATGCATCCATTAGTACATTTGAGTTAACAACTGAAGATGATAAAAACGATCCTGATGGGAAATCACTTCCATCAGATGTCCAAGCTCCAAATACATCCATGTCATCTGAATCTGGTAATCCGTTTAGGAAAATAGATTTTATACTTTCACCTTCGGATAATGTTTGTATAGCAACACCTTCATCAGCTGTATCTATTATAGTAGAATCTACATATAAAGCATTTGCAAATGAGGTTCGTAGCCAATTTGATGTAAGTTGAAAATAATGTTTATTATTATATTCAGTTACTATATCGGAATCACTAAGGTAATCTACTTCTGATGTTGTTGGTATGTTAAGAAATGATTTTACTTTCCATTTACCAATTACTACGTTACTAATATCAGTACCATATACAATACCGATTACTCTAATTCCAGATACTTTACCATCTTCTGTTACCTCGGAATTATTATAATGATATTTTTCAAAAGTATGTGTTTCACTATTGTGATAATTATCTATATAATCAGATATTCTATCTGCTGAAGATGAATCCGAATTACCAAGATTAATAAATTTTAATGGTGAATGTGCTTCTGTTTTTGCTTTAACAGAGAAATCTGGTAATGTATCATGATCATTAACAGCACTTCTTAATGTATTTGCTAGATAATCACTTCCAGAATGATAAAATTCAGGAATAGAACCTGTTGCTGAGTTTGTGAAAAATAGTTTTTGTACATTTGCTCTTTGCTTACAATATGTAGAATCGAATAATGCGTTCTCATCATATGCCAATCTCAAGATAAACTTTTCAGCTGAATCTGTTACAGCTGTTGGATAAATACTATCAGTTGATTCAACTTGTTTTGTAATAGTTGTAATAAATGTAGCATCGTTACCAATTACAGTTTCAAGTGCAGATATAAAAAGTTGTGCGTGTTTCTTATAGATAAGAACAAGTTCTGTTATGTTGTTTGATGATAATATAGTAATAAAATCTGTGAAATCAAAACGCGATGATAATGTATTCTTAATAAATCCAGTATCAGTATTTAGTTCTAATAATCTTAAGTTTGAGTCTGAATCTTTTATGAAATCAGCTGAGTATAATGTACCTTTCATTTTGGTCTTTCCTATTGTTATAATCTGTTATTGTATATAAATATGATTAAATTAAACTTTGAATTCGTTTAATCTTCTTTATCTTGGGTTTATTCTTATTAATTATATTTTCTTTATATGAACTTATAATAGAACATACTTCATATTTTTCCTTTGAAACAAACCATTGGTTTGCTCTATTCAAAACTATAATGAAATCTTTTTTCTTTATTTCTATTACATTTTGTATATTTGGGTGAATTAAAAGAACTATTGATTCTCTATTATTAGTTACTGCATCATTTATTGCAGTAGATATCTGAAAGAATACTTCGTTTCCTCTTGATTCTAAAAATTTATTAACTCTCGGTTCTTCTGTTTCAAGTAAATATCGTTCCCATGAAACTGTTCTATGTGCATCTCCTATCATAAGGTAAATCGGAATCTCTTCCATTTTATTTGATAATAATTATATACAACCAAAGAATATACATATCCTATTTTCTGTGTTATGTTTCCTACTATATTGGGTTTATCTGATATACCCATTTTATATGCCATGTGTTCTGTCCATGGTTTAAATATTTTATATAAATGTTTAGTATGAGTTGGATTATTTTTCATATACTTAACAACCTCTCTTGCCCAAAATACATATCCTAACGATATACGAGGATGTGTTTTGTATAGAAGTTTACCAAACTCTTGGTCAGCGGCCCATACTTCTTCGGATAAGAATCCTTGTCTATATAGTTCTCCACATATTATCTTACGTCCTATTCCTCCACCTGGTAAGTTTCCTATGTTTCCAAGTCCACTATATCCATTAGATATAAATGGAGGTGGTGGTGGTGTTGGAGTACTTTGAGTTGGTGCAGTTTCACCAATACATATCCATGTTCCAGTATCCCTACCCCTTCTTCCGAACCTTGCTGGTCTTCCTGCATCCCATCTATATGATTTACCATCCTTTTTTCTTAGTTCACTAGGCCTAATCCCAGGTACACCAAATGGTGGAAATACTTCATTAATTGTAGGTGGAGGGCCAGTATCCACATCCCCTTCGGTAATGATAGGATCAGTAGTTTCTCCAATTTCTGCAGATACATTTGATTCTTCTCCTTTAGCGTTAGGGTCGTTTACATCATCAATCAAAGGTTGAAATTCAAATCCTAAACCTTCTGTTTGTTTGTGTGCAAATGAACCCATACTATCAATACTACGTAATTCTGCACCACTACCTACTAACGAATCTATGTGTTGAATTATTTCTTCCTTTGTGTTTATGTTGTTGGTCATCTCCATCTCAGCATATTGTTCACCAGATGTAAACTTCTTCAATGCATTGTATGAACTTAATAACGCATCATCAACTTTAACAGTAGATACTGTTTGTAAGTTTCTATATGGATTTCCAACACTAAATTCTAAATCAAGTTCTTGCATATAGATATTGGATGTATACAATGTACCATCCATAAATTGAATTATGAAGTCATATGAACCCTCTGTTGTTGTGATTCCAGCCAATGGATACTCATTAAATTCAAGAAAGTTTTCTGGAAACTTACCTGTAAGTTTTATTTTACCATTACTTCGTACATAATTTCCTACTGGATTTTCACCAAGTACACTTGGGTATGGGTTTCGTATGAATCTAAGATATGGGGAATCAGAATCAGGTGGTGGAATAGATGCGTTTGATGATTCATCCGTAAAATTATTTTTAATTGGATTTGAAACAGCATCCGAAACTACCTGTGTAGTATCTTCTCTTGGAGTAGAACGTTCGGTTGATTTAGTAGACGTATCATCTGATGTATCAACAGATGGAGCTCTTGAAGGAGTTGATGGTACTTGAGTTGTATGTGTTGAGTTACTCCTACGGCCTTTTCTTGGTCGTAGAAACGTAGATCTATTTAATCCTGTTCTTGTTATACCACCGCTTGGGGCGTTCTGATTGTTATCAATATTATCTTCTCGGTATGCCATACGTCTATAAATATTGGGTAATGAAAATTACCTTGATAATTTATTATATGCAAGTTCCACAGCTTCACTAAAAGTCATCCGTGTGGATTCACTTTTTATTTTCTTAGCTAAAGAATGAACTTCTTCAAACTTACCTTCACTATGTGCTTTGTGTAAAATCTCTTCTACAAGTTTTTCTGATGTGCACATAATATTAGGAGTTGGAATCATCTAATTGCTGTTGTAGTGTTTGGATTAATTTCTTAGTTTCTAGTGTCTGTGAATCAAACTTTAGTTTACTAATTTCAGAATTAATTTGTTCATTCGTTTTTTCAGTTGCTTTCATAGATGGAGATGTTGATTGGTGGTTAAAATTATAAATATTAAACTTAATTATATTCCGATGGTTTGTTCATCATAAAACTGAACTTCTACTCCAGCTTCATCAAACATTTCCCAACTTCGTTCTGCATGTTCATCCCATATATTTGAACTTGGGCCCATATTTCGTTCACAGAAGATTCTTATTATACCAGAATTGATAATACCTCTACAACAATCTGCACATGGTATACCACATGTTAAATACATAGTACATCCTTTAGTGGATACTCCTATTCTTGCTGCATTATAAATAGCATTTCTTTCAGCGTGTTCAAACCAATAATACTTTTCTGGTCTTTCTTGTCTTTTTTCAATCTCATCGTTAATTCCACGAGGGAATGAATTGTATCCTGTTGATACTATTTCTTTATCCTTTCCAACTATAACTGCACCAACTTGTGTTCTTTCATCTTTCGATTTAAGTTTAACGTTATGTGCTAAGTTCTGAAAGTATCCTACCCATCTCATAATTTTATAATAATGTTTTAGTTAACTGTGATATGTTTTCCTTCGTAATCCATGTTATAAATACATATCGTTCTCCTGATAAAAGTGATGTAACTTCGTGTTCTAAACCGGAATCAAATAAAATAAGATTACCAATCTCTTTAGAAACAACACTACCTTCCACTAATAATTCGGCTCCTGTATAATCATTTGTATCAGATAATTGTATAATCAATGTCAATAATCTACTCGAATCAGATGTTGATCTATCTTTGTGATTTTTAAAATATGAACCCTTTGTGTATTTTATTATTCGATTATTTGTAGGTAATGAAATGATATCAAACTTACTTAATTTATTTAAAACAATATCGTTCAACGAAGTAGTATCTATTATATTGGATTCAAGTGAATTGCGTTCGGATAGATTATATGTGGATTCAGTTCCTCCTACATTTACTTTGGAAGTCTTCCAGTTGGTTACTAAATTTAATATGGATTTACATTCTTCTTTGGTAAATAAAATTTGTTGTACAATCATATCCCTTCCTTATAATAATGTTTGAGGTTTATCATCTTTTCTTAACTTTTTATTCAAATCAGCAATAAAGTCTAAACCTTGTAAATCTACAATTGATGTGTTATAATATAAATCTTCATAATAAATTACAGGTATATCAAGTTCTTCTGAAATTTTGTTTAAAAATAAACCATGATCTATTTTTAATTGGGTATAATATTCTATACGTCCATCGGTTAAGAGTGAATCTAATTTATCTGTGGGTTTCCAATCTCCATGCATGTTAGTGGATAGTTTCCACATGTTTACCATTGATTCAATATGTTCACGAACATTTCTTCTATCTAATATGAATATATTATCAAACCCATATGTACCTATAATTTTACAAAAATCTGATACCTTTTCTTCTAATGATATCATGTGTTCTTTGTAGTGTTGAATTACATGACCAATATATAGTTTTGTACAAAGTTTACTAGTGTTACTTGTAATCATATTAAATCCGTGAGGAAATCGTGGTTCATGGTGGAATTCCAATCCATATCCATTTGCAAGATACTTTGTAAAATAATACCCACCAACTCTTGCCTCTGCAATAACTAAAATTTTATTTATTCGTTGTTTCATTATACTTTAAAGGAACGTCTTCCCATTCTACTTCTTGTATTTCCTCACAGAACCAAAAAGCTCCCTTTGAATTTACTTTGAAAACAGTATCAACTCCCAACCATTCCTTAATCATTGGTGCATTTTTTACTCTCGTTATTTCGAATATTGCGTGAAGAATATATGGTTTTTTATTTATATATTCAATAGGTCTCTTATACGAGGGAAATATCATATCTGTTCTTACTTGTTAACTAATAGTTAAGGTTAGTTGTGGAGGATATCGGATTCGAACCGATGACCCCTACGGTGCAAGCGTAGTGCTCTAGCCAACTGAGCTAATCCCCCAATAATGAGCCTCCAGTCTGACTCGAACAGACGACCTGCTGATTACAAATCAGCTGCTCTAGCCAACTGAGCTATGGAGGCAATTCTTGTAGAGGAGAAGGGATTCGAACCCCCGGTACCTTGCAGTACGCTGGTTTTCAAGACCAGTGCATTCGACCACTCTGCCACTCCTCTGTTAATTTTATAAATTCTGTCTCAATGCAAAGAAATCATCTCTCATCTGTTGCACCTCAGCTAACAACTCATCATTAGTAGTTGGTAACTCTTTACGTATTTTTTCAATTGACTTAGTTACTTCTACTATAAGTGATGTATTTTCAAGTTTCATTTTATCTGTTATTTGAACTTCTACTTCACGAAGTATCTTATGTACCTCTTCATCTGCCGTTGAATAGTTATGTGTGAGTGTACTGAAATCTGTATAGTGTTGTATTGCGAAATCAGTTAGAGCTCTCTTTAACTTTTTTATTTGAATCTGTTGATATATTACTATCCCTAAGATAATAACTATAAGTGATATTAATAGGTATGTATTCATTTATTTAATGTTTTTATTTAATTCGTCCAATTCAGTTTCAATCTCATCAAACCGTTCACCAACTTCTTCAATCGATTGGTTATATAATGTATCGAGTTTCTCATCTACTCGTGTTATTGCCTGAGAGAGTGTATCTAATTTGTTGTCCAAATCTCGTTGTAAGAGATTATGATTTACTTTATTATCTTCTACATCATCAATTACATCTTCACTATTATTCTTTATGTCTCTAACTTGAATAACTCCATATACAATACCAAGTACAATAATACAAGTTAAAATTCCATATACAAACGGTAATACTGATTCCATAGTTTTATTTATAATTTGTAGCCCGTAGCAGAATCGAACTGCTATTTTATGGATGAAAACCATACGTCCTAACCGTTAGACGAACGGGCCTAATATTCTTTTAATGTTTATTCATCATCATCCCAATGATTCTTATGTTTTGATTTTCTTTTAAAATCTTTAGTACTCTTTTGTACTTTCTCAGTCATCTTCTTTCCTATATGATGAGATAACTCACCTATACTCATTTCATCCTCGGAATCAAATCTCTCTTGATAACGGCTCTTGTTCTTCTGTTGCTTCATTACTGATTAATTCCATTGTTAGTGGTTCTCTATTTCGTGTGTATTGTTCCTCTGTCCATTCAGGTGTTCTATCCGTTATGAACTCGATTACCATGTTTGGTTTCTCGTTTTGAGTTTTTATATTAAATTTTATCTTTCTCATAATTAATGCATTTATACAAATATACGACTTTTAATTGGATTTACCAAACTTTATTTGAATTATTTATAATTTATTTTATTACAGGTGATTTCCAAAATACTTGTACACACATTATAAGTGCACATAATCCTACCTGAACCCATATCTTGGATGTCATCGGTTGATCAAAGAAGTAACTTGTAAGTACTCCATATAACAACATACCCGTTGAGAATCCCAAGAATCGATTTGCCCATAAAGAACCACCAAATCCCTCAACTCCATATTGAGTAGCTTTAAGGAAGAACCATGTAAGTGGTAATGCGGCAACATACCATCCCCACCACTCGGGCCCTAACTTTGGATATTTAAATTGTAAATTGTGTTGAATCCATGCACCACTTTGAGCAAATACGAATAGTACGGTGGCTATTAAAACATATATCCATTTGATTTCAGTATTCATAATTAGTGTATTGGTTGTTCCATATCAGGAACGTTTAACTTAGTTACGTTTTTACCTTCATTAAATTTCATGTAAGATTTTTGATGCATATTACATGCTTTTAAATTTGGTGTATCAATGTGTACGGAGTATACCTCGGTTTCCTTACCGAGTATTTCATCATCGGTTGAATCATAGTACTCTCGGTGTACCAATTCATAACCATCCATCTCCTTTGGTAGAGAGTTTATCCACTTTCTATAATCTTGTATCGTCATATGTTTATTAACTTGCTTAGTTTGCTGTTATATAATTATATAAATATACAAAATATATTCCATATATACAAGCTTTAATTGTATTATCTTTTTGGGGGAGGTAATCGAGAGTATGGTAGTACGAGGTGTAAATCCTTATTTTCAGATTGTTAATAACTTTATTGTTCACTTTTTAAAAATCCGCTATAGTTATAAGCACTCCAGACAACTTAGAAAAAGAATAAAGAAAAAGAATAACCTATAACTTAATAGTATTAGCACTAAGAGTTGTGTCGTTTTTTAAAGATTTTTTTTAGATAAGTATCTCAGTCGAAAAGATTTTTCCCCTTCTTTTTATTGATAGTTTCTATCTTACATACCACAGAAGCTAATCTCAGCCTTCTCAGTCTCTATATTAGTGTCATTTCTTTCTCTATTTGTAGCAGGGATTCCAAGTGTGGGTTCGTATATTCCTCGATTATGTTTACTATTATACCACATAGTTCATATTCTTCACCTCTTTCGCACGATTTAAGGATACACCATATCCAATCTAATCCCCAATTATCTACAAGGGTATCGACCTTTACTCCTAAACGATGATATTGGGAAAAGAATACTTGGGTAAGTTCTTTGATATCTTCTTCTTGTATAGTACCAAATAAGGATTCATACTCAATAGGGTCTAAGACAACGGGATAACCTCTCTGACAATCTTGAATAAACATTAGTTTATCAACTTGTTCTTGTAGGCGATGAGTTCCGAATAAATCTTCTTCATCGTGGTTATCTTCATTATCATTGTAATCGTTCATCTGTGTTATATTATATAAGTTAGTATAGTACTCCTCTGTATTAGTGTTATATGGTATCCGTTCTTCATTGTTACACCTTGTGGTATTATCATATGTACCGAAATCCTTTTTCGAGGAATTTTTTTTGGTGTTCTTTCGTATAAATAGAAAAAAAGAACCTCTTACGTTAGTAGGAGGTGTTTATCTTTTATTTACAATTGTTCTTTGTGTACTTTTCTTTCGAGTGTATTGTGCCACTCATCTAACTGTTTGGAGTTTTCTTCCAATCCTTCTTCAAAGTCTTGATGGTATTCTAAAGAAGAAACAATAGGAGGGTCTTGTTCTTTCCAATTCTCATTGGCTATAGGATACATCCAAGGGTATTTCAATTTCTTTTCTTCTTCTCTTAACTTATATAAGTGATACATCTGTATACCCATGATTACTAAGTTTAAGATTATTAAAGAGTTACTCTCTATCCTTATGGCGTATACTATCCATACCAACGCACCTATCAATCCGTATACCCTTAATTTCTTTATGTTCTTCTGTAAGAAAGATATTATAACTATTACGTTACCTATCCAACCTATCCATTCCGTTATTTCCATGTGAGCTAATATTCTTTTCGTTACCGATGTTTTGTTGAGTGTTGATTTGAATCCATTTATAACCCCCACCATTAGGTTGGAGTTCTCTTAAATAAAATTCTCCATCGACTTCCTTATGGTTCTCGTCCTTATGTATTTCTTTCATACTGTAAAGATACAACATTTTATTGGACTTACCAAATTTTGTTCGACTTTTTTTATTGGAGTGGCCATTTTCCTAATGGACATTGGGATGATCTTGATAGAGTTTTTGCGGATATGTTGCATCCACATCCATTTGTTCGTTCATTTGTTATAACATGATATCCAAAGATAGTTGTAGAACAAGAAGAACCTTGTCTTAAATTACAGGAATCACAATGAATTAACCGTTTTTTTGACAATTCCTTAGTTTGTGGGTCTACTGCATTAAAGTTATCTTTAATAACGTTCCCCCAACCTTCTAATATCTCTGTAATTTTGCTCATCTATCTAACTCTTGAAAAATCTGGCTTATTGTATGCATCGTAATCTTTAGAAGAATCTCTTTGTGAGATGAATTCTGGATTGGCCTTATTATAGGTTCTTATTGTTTCTTCTAACTTTACAACTGATTCTTTACTACACCAGCTTTGGTGAGATTCTATATTAATTAAATCTTCCCATGTTTTATGTTTACCTATAATATAGTTATCATTAAAATAATCTTCGATAGAATTTATGTCTTCATTACTTCCATCAAAATCCATATAACTATATTGTCTTTTAATCAGTTGTATCCAAGCTTGAGTATTTGTCTTCATAGCTTCGTTTGTTACATCTCCCCAACTTTTCTTAGAAATTAAATATCTAACCATTATGTTAAGAAGTTTTGGTTTAACATGCTGTCTCGTATCGTTTCTCTTGAGCCCAAGACCTTGCCTTTTTTGTCTATATCCCCAATCCCATAAAGTGTTATGTAAACTTTGTATGTTGATATCAATTAAGGATAAAGGGCTTTTAGGTGAACATCCATTTAACTTTTCAAATAATCCATAATAAAAGAATGTATAATCTTTCATATGACCTCCTCCCATATAACCTCCTCTATGTAATATTCCTGCACCAAAATCCTCAACGCCAGCTTCAGAAACTGGTACCATACAATCGGGATGTTCATAGTAAAGCTTAAGTCTTGATTGAATTCTTTCTTCATACTGTTCTTGATGAAGACCGTTTTTGAAAGACCATTCTGTATAATATTTACTATTTGAATCTTTTTTTATTTCAACGATTTGTCCTTGAAGTTGCTCGTCTTGATTTATAATTACAAAATCCTGTGTGATTCCTGCTATAAATTTTTGTATAGGGTTTCTGACAAGAAAAACGAATTTTCTTTTAGTTGGTTTGTTTTGAATTAGATTCTTCCAATCGTTTTTGAAATCTTTATACTTTTGTTCTCGTGATATTTGACCTTTTTTTTCATATCTTATGGTTGATAGTTCTTCTTCAGCTGAACCGGATTCACCAATCTCTAATATTTCAAAAGTTAATCTATCAAAAGAAACATTCATTAACAAAGAAGATTCTCCATAATTATCCATATATGAAGATGCAACCTTGGGTTGGTTAAATATATAATGGTTTTTTAAAGCATATACGTTAATCCAAGGTGAAAGAGATACAATCTTTTCGTAATTCTCTTTATTATATTCTAATATGTCTGTAATTTTACTCATATATCGTTGAAACGAGGTAGAATATAGAACCCCATACAATAATTGTACCAACAATCATTATTATACATCCTAATCTTCTATTTTTTCCGTCTCCTTCTTCTATTTTCATATTAATTCTTTTTTTGTTATAAATTCTTGTAAATTATTGTATGAGTTTTCAGCTGGTAGTACTTTATTAACCATTTCAATGAACTCACTATGTTCTTTATGTGATATATCCCATATCTTTTTACTTAAGAACTCCTCATCACTATACATTCCCCAATTTGTTATCTTATTAAAGAATACATTTACTTTTTTTCCAAATATACCCAACATTAAATCATAAAATGATTTCATCTCTTTATAATTACTTGATTGCACAACGAATGATGTTTTTATAGTCTGTAATGTTGGTATTGTTTTGATGAATTCTAAATTTTCCATCAACTCATCCCAATTTCCTCCTAATCTTGTTTTGTTTTCGTATGTATCTTTAGTTGATGCATCTATTGAAATCTCACAACTCTTAACGTATGTATGTATATTTTCCATAGATTTCCACATCTTTGGATTCCACTTAGTTCCATTAGTATGTAGGTGAATTATTTCTAATTTAGGCCATTTCTTAGAATCAAAGGTTCGTAAGAAATCTCTAAACCCTACTGATATAAATGGGTCACCACTTCCTGTAATAGTTAGTTTAGTAATTTCATGTGAGAACGAATCTTCTATATCCTGAATATCTTTTTTTACTTTTCGTATCTTACTACTATCCGCCATAATCAAATCCAATCTACATGATGGACATTTTAGATTACAACTTCTATCCATTGAGAATATTACCGCCGATGGTGATAATAATGTTCCTTGTTTGTGTTTATCTATGTTAGATTTTAATTTAGTAGAAAGATTACTCGTATGATGTATTGGGCCCTTATGTCCTGGTTTTCCTGTTGTTTCCAATTCGTTTAAAAAGGGACAGTTATTATTACAATATTGATAACTCCCATTTAACATAGAATTTCTAATATCATTGGCCTCTGTTGAATTCCATGAATCATATGGAGTTGCATTTTCTGGTAACCATTTAGTTAACCACGAAGCACAACATAGGTTTCTACCATGGTCATGTATTTCTATATCAGAAAATGGAACTGAACATATGTAATCTGATTTATTCAATTTTATTATACTTTTATTGTATTAAACTTGATTTTTTCCTTCTTTATCTTCTTTATTATCGCTTTTGCTACAAGTTTATGTGCTTTTCGTGAGAAATGTGTATCATCTGAACCTTTAAAATCATCCCTTATGTTCATTCCTTCTCCTTTAAAATCATCATTATCTGTAAAAACATCAAATGAATCATAAATACTACGTTTATATTCAATTTGTATCAGTTGTTTAGGATACTTTTCCTTTATATATTCAGCATGTTCCTTAAACCAACACAAAAATAGTATGTTTTGGCCGAATTGATTCATTTCCTCCAACATATCCTTGATAGTTTCAACTTGTGCTTTAATCATCCACATAAAATTCATTGGATCTTTATCTATTGCAGGCCAATTATCTTCGTGCCATTGACTTGTGTATTCATGTGAACCTCGTGTTGGTGATGTAATTTGTACAATATGTGTTTGTACACAATCTAAATGAAAATGATGTGGGTTTTCTATTCGTTTTATGATAGATTCGTTATCACCACCGTTTCCTTGGAGTGATAATATGTGTGGAACATCAAAATGTGATGATACTAAGTTAGGAAAGTGGTGAGCTTTTCTATAATCATCTATTTTTTTAGGAAATTGCTCAAAATTAATGTTTTTGATGTCAACTAAATCTTTTTGATTAGTTGATAACTCTAAGATTTCCTTATCCGTGTACCCTAATTCTTCTTTTAAATAATAATATTGTAATCCTTGTCCCCATGTAAAGGAACATCCGTGAAATGCAATTATGCTCATATTACTTCAATTGATTCTTTAACTATAAATTCTTTAAATGGATGCCTATTAAACTCTCGTTCGATATCCTTAACTTTTCTTTCTTCATCAGTATCATGTCTTAACCATTCAGAATCCCAAGGTATGGAATCCCAAAATTTAAACACATCTCTATCACAATCTAACCACCTCTTCATCATTATACGTTGAGGCAGATTTCTATATGACTTATTAGCCATCTGATTCTTGTGTAGTTGAGCACTTAGTTCATCTAAATCAGTCATCCTTATTATTTAAATATGTAACAAAAAGTATATAGGTTAAAAATGCTGATAAAACTATAAAGTTCCAATCCATTACTTTGCGTATTGAGATTTACTTCTGTTGTAGTGGCAGTCTAAAAGTTCTTCTGCTACTTCTAATGAGATACGGTTCTCATTATACATTTGCCAAATTAATTTATTCATATGTTTTCTTATTTTTCAATTGTTACTTCAACCCATCCTTTTTCAGAGTGATTAACACTTGTGTTCTCACCATCTGTATTTAATTTTCTAGACAACTTTGTAGCTGCATGCCATAATCCTGGTTCAGGTGTTTCATCGTGGTCATCATCATACATAACATCTCCTCTACATTGATAAAACTCATCTTCACCTCCGTTTTGACTTACGAATTCAAAATCATATCCGTCTACTCTTCTATTGTTTCTCATTTTAATATATTTCTTTGTTCAAAGTCTGAGTATCATCATAAATTCCCGTTGAATCGAGAGAAAACGATGTGTTACACGGCGGTGTAGGTGTTACGATGATTTCATGTTTAGGAGGCCTGAATTCATTTAGGTTAGATATTGTCAATTTATCAACAATTTCTATTATTTTGTTACAATTATCTAATGATGCATGGAATTCTTTACCAGCAAATTGATTAAAATTCCAAGAACCATCTTGTAACATCTCAAAATCTTGTTTTACGTGTCCAATTAACTTTCTTATTTTTTCTAATTCTTCCATATTAGTACATTATAACGTCTATCCAATCATCAACACCAAATTTAGATGTTGATCGAATACCATCTTTCATTAATATACTCTCTACTTTCTTTGCTGCTTCCATTAAAGCTGCATCTGGTTTACCATATGGTTGAGGATTTCCCTTTGCACAGTAACATCCATCACTTAGTCCAAACATATAACCATTTACTTTGATTCTACTTTCTAATTCTTTACTCATATCTATTCGTGTTTTTTATAAAATACATCGTATGTACCCCATATTCCCATTGTTACTATTATTAGTGTAACTACAAAATCTGCCATTATTGTTTATTTAATTGTTCGTAAAAATGAAATATTGAAACATATTCTAATTCTTCCACTTCTTGTCCATTATTATTTTTCATCTATCTGTATTTTTTTGTGTTCTAACCAGCTGACCCATTTCGTTTAATAGTATACGTTGTGATTCTGAGTATCTACCTCTTCGGATAACTTCTTTTATTAGTGTTACCCAAAACTCACTTTTCCCTTCTATTACATTTTCTAACCAAAATATCTGTTTCATGGTTAATGTATTTCTATATTCTTCCAGCATCTATTAGTTTTAGTTTATCGGTTCTGTTTAATTTCTTAATTTCATATTCTCGTTTCGATGAGGTTGACCTATCTGTATGAGATTCTGAATATACTAATTTAACAGGTCTTCTTGTTTTTGTATATTTTGCTCCTTTGTGAGAAGTATTGTGTTCGTTTACTCTTCGTTCTATATCTGTTGTGATTCCTGTATATAAGGTATTATCAGAACATTGAACTATATAACACTTCCATGTTGCTTCTTGAATCATATCTTGTTCAAAATAAATAGGATACTTTGATTTTATATAATCTCGGTGTTCCTTTGTATTAGCTCCTATTGAGTATTCATTATCCATTTGTAAATACACTTCCCAACCAAAACACTAATAGTAATACTATACTAACGGTGCACGATACTACTGTACTTACACCCACTATTAAAGCGAGATACATTTTCATTTCATCTTTACTTTTCATTCTTTGGTTTTTTTTCATCTATTGTAGTTATTAACTTCCATTGTTGAAATGGAGTTTCATCTAAACTTCCTTGGTATATCTGACCTGTTTCAATATCTTGTAAAATC
>Ga0209482_1001423_pt1 | contig 16454 bp, 16 predicted proteins | sample CoawatmetaG10DNA_FD_187512 | JGI IMG/M metagenome (GOLD analysis project Ga0209482, IMG submission 187512) | Marine microbial communities from the West Antarctic Peninsula - Coastal water metaG104-DNA (SPAdes) (version 2) | ecosystem: Environmental > Aquatic > Marine > Coastal ...
TGCGTCCTATAATTGCTTCAGGTGGATTTGGCAGGCCATGAAACAAAATAACTCTAGCTCTCCTTGGTATTGAAGGCGCTACGAACCAAGATTTAAGCCAAGAAGGGCAGCATTTATACTTAAAGCTTGGGACCCAATCATCTGGCCAGTATTCTAGTTTACCTAGTTTGTCGATTTCGCGAGATAAATAGGCCTGCTCATGACGAACCTCATTTTTTACTTGTTCAGAGTTCTTCTCAAAGTAATCTAGTATATGAGCATATTGTCCAATTTCAAATCGAAATACTGAGGAGTTTCCCTCTATTTTCTTTGGATTCTTTTTGTCGTGTGCAATTAAAAAATCACCAGGCTGACTAGAGAATACATCTAGGCTGTCTACAATTACTACGTCCAAGTCAAGAAAGAGCGTTTTCCCAGAGAGGCCGCCAAAGTTTTCTTTAAATACAGTGAGCTTCCTCCAGCCGCGCTCAGGCGATCCAGATAGAAGTTTTAGCTCTGGGAGATCTTGTATCTCTACTTCGGGCCTTATACCTTCACTATTTTCAGTGAAGCAAACAAATCTGAACTTGGTATCCATATTTCGAGACACCATTGCGTATAGACGGTTTACATATTCTGGAGAGAATTTACTGCCCCATTTCATGCAAATAATATTCATAGCTTGGTTAGAATTAAAGGCCCTAAACTACAATAAAAATTATTATTATCACAACTTAAACCAACCTTAAAGAGCAATTTTTTTATCTGAAAGTAGATAGTACAGTTCACCTGGATGTATTAAAAATTTACACACAATTATAGAGCATCATTAATTAAACATAAATTATAAATTTAAAAAAAGGAAACTATCAGTAATCGTTTTCATAATATAGTGATTAATGAGTTTTTATTTTTAAAGCAGTGTGTTCATTTGTTGAACATTAACTACAGATATGATAAAATTAAATTTATATCTTGCAATTTTTCTTGTGTGATAGAGTGCGGTAGCTTGCTTACTATTTTCTTATGCCTAATGAATGCCAAAGATATACATCTTGACTTACTTCGTAAACTAGAATCAAAACCTGAATGTACTCAAAGAGAGATCTCTAAAGAGATGGGAGTAAGCTTAGGAAAGGTGAACTATTGTCTTCAAAGTATTATCCAGAAAGGATTTGCAAAAATTGATAGCTTTAAAAATAGCAAGTATAAAACCCAATATTCATACCTTCTAACACCATCAGGTGTTGAAGAAAAAACCAAATTGACCATTGAGTTTTTAAAAGCCAAAACCAAAGAGTATGAGGACCTTAAAAAAGAGGTTGAAAGAATAGAAAATGCAGAAAAAAATAAACAATAGGCTTTTAACCTCTGTTTTATTAGTTATGGTAAAGCAGAGCGCCTCTGAGAAAGTCTTAATGTGGTTCAACTTGAACTTTTTAATTGTAAAATGACCAATAATAATACTTCTTCTTCTTTTATTGCTCCCCATTCTATATTTGCTGGATTTTATCGCCATATAAGTCGTCATCGGCGTTTTCAATTTCTTATATTGTTGAGCTTAACTTTGACTAGTGCTTTTGCTGAGGTACTTAGTCTAGGTATCGTCGTTCCCTTTATTGGTATTCTTACACAGCCAGAGGTGGTCTTTGCTTATCCAGCAATTGCCGGCATTATAAATTTTTTTGAAATTAGAACTGCAGCAGAGTTGGTTCTACCTCTAACAATTATTTTTGCATTAGCTGCATTTCTTGCAGGAATCCTTAGGCTTACTTTACTTAAATTTAGTATTAGATATGCAAATGCTATTGGTGCTGATTTTGGAACTGATGCATATCACCGAACACTTCACCAGCCCTATATTGTCCATATTTCACGCAATAGTAGTGAAATTATTAGTGGAATAACACAAAAAATTGGAACAGCCACTGGAGTGCTATTATGTTTAGTCACTATAATTACTTCTCTTGTTCTATTTATAGCTATATTCTTTACTTTAGTTTTAATTGATCCTATGGTTGCTAGTATCTCAATTGTAACTTTTGGTATTGGCTATGGTGTTATTGCTTGGATGACTCGACATCGATTATTGAGAAATAGTCAATACGTAGCAACAGAACAAACTCAAGTAGTAAAAACTATACAAGAAGGTCTGGGAGGAATTCGGGATATTTTATTAGATGGCACTCAGTCAGTTTATAGCCAGGTTTATAGTAAATCTTTTCGACGATGGCTACTGGCAAATGGAGAAAACAACTTTATCAATGCAGCTCCTCGTTATGCTGCGGAAGCATTAGGAATGATCATAATTGCATTACTTGCTTACTATTTAAGTCTTCAGCCAGAGGGAATAGGAAAAGCGTTTCCAGTCTTAGGTGCTTTTGCTCTTGGAGCCCAAAGATTACTCCCAGTATTACAACAACTATATGGAAATTGGGTTATTGTTAAAGGGAGTCAAGCAGCATTGGTTGATGTACTTGAACTTCTAGAGCAGCCATTGCCTGATAACCAAAATAAATCAAAGAACCTATCAATTAACTTTCAAAAAGAGATATCTTTTGAAAATGTGTATTTTAAATATACATCTGCCGGGGAAAATGCCTTAAGTAATGTTAATCTAACAATACAAAAAGGTAAGTGTATTGGAATTATTGGTATTACTGGCAGTGGTAAAAGCACTATAACGGATTTGATTATGGCGCTGTTAGAGCCTTCCCAAGGAAATATTTTGGTTGACGGTGTTCCTATTAATAGTAAAAATCGAAAAGAATGGCAACAGACAATCGCACATGTGCCTCAGTCTATTTTTTTGACTGATGCAAGTTTTGCTGAAAATATAGCATTTGGTATTCCCCTGGATCAGATAGATATGACTAGAGTAAAGCAGGCAGCTGATAAAGCGCAAATTTCTGATTTTATTGACTCTCATTCAGACAAATACAATACGATGGTTGGGGAACGAGGTGTTCGAATGAGTGGAGGGCAAAGACAGCGTGTTGGTATTGCTAGAGCCCTTTATAAGAATGTTGATATAATTATCTTAGATGAGGCTACAAGTGCACTTGATAATTTAACTGAGGAGGCAGTTATGAAATCTATTGAGTCATATGGTAAAAAACTTACTATTCTTATTGTTGCACATCGTCTTACTACCCTTAAGAATTGTTCACAAATTGTGGAATTGGACAAGGGTAAAATAACTCGTAAAGGAAGTTATCAAGATATTATAAATAATGGTGAGTAGCTATGGGACTTAGTAAAGTAGAGCGGCTTTTTGAAGAGTCATTACAAGTAAAACGCTCTATTATAGAAGCTGGTATATTGGCTGTAATTGAAAGAATGGGGCAAAAAGCAACAAACTCTATTCTAAATGGTAATAAGCTAATACTTTGTGGAAATGGAGGTTCTGCCGCTGATGCACAACATCTTGCTGCAGAAATGCTTATACGGCTTCGTCCAGAAAATAATAGAGAGGGTATTCCGGCTATTTCACTTGTGCAAGATGTGTCAACCATTACTGCTTGTGGAAATGATTTTGGATATGATGAGCTTTTTGCCAGACTTCTTCAAGCTCTAGGTAATGAGGGGGATATATTGATTGCTATTACAACTTCAGGAAATTCCAAGAATATTATTAAAGCAACGAAGATTGCTAAAACAATGGGTATTAAAGTATTTGGCTTTTTAGGTTCTGGCGGTGGCCATGCGTTAGAGTTTTGTGATGAAGCCTTTATTGTGCCAAGTAATAATACAGGTAGAATTCAAGAGTCACATATCACAGCAGGACACGCATTAATGGAAATTATTGAAGATGAATTGATTGATTTAGGTTATCTTAACTTGCAATAATAAAAAATGATGAATATTGATAATATAGAAGTGTTTGTTTTTGATTTTGATGGTGTATTGACTAATAATATGGTTTACATAGATCAAAATGGTAAGGAGTCTGTTGGTTGTAATCGTGGAGATGGTCTAGCTTTTGATGTATTGCGAAAGTTAGGTAAACCAGCTTATATTTTATCTACAGAGCAAAATATGGTTGTAACCTCTCGAGCAAAGAAATTACAAATACCTGTAATACAGGGGGTCAAAAATAAAGTTATGGGAATCCAAAAAATTGCTAAAAAAGAGAACTGTAGTCTAGAGAATATGCTTTATGTAGGCAACGATTTGAATGATTATCAAGTAATGAAAATATGTGGCTATACTGCTTGTCCAGCAGATAGTAATGACATGATTAAAAATATATCAAATACTGTACTAAAAACCAATGGTGGTTCTGGTGTTGTTAGGGAGTTACTAGAAGACTTTTTAAGTTTAAATTTTATATCAATTTTATATGAGGATGATAAATGAGTATTTTTATAGTCGCAGAAATCGGCATTAACCATAATGGAGATATGTCAGTTTGTAAAAAGCTAATTGATGTTGCAATAGATTCTAATTGTGATGCAGTTAAGTTTCAAAAAAGAGATATAAACAAGGTTTACACAAAAGAATTTTTAGATTCACCAAGAAAGAGTCCTTGGGGCGAAACACAAAGAGAACAAAAAATGGGCTTAGAGTTTGATGAAGATGAATATCATGAAATTTCAGATTATTGTAAAGAAAAAGGCATTGAATGGTTTGCATCTGCTTGGGACATCAACTCTCAAATCTTTTTACGCCAATTTAATTGTAAATATAATAAAGTTGCTTCAGCGATGATAGTATATTCTGAATTATTAAAAGAAATAGCTAGTGAGGGGAAGCATACTTTTATTTCAACTGGAATGACAACATATGAGGATATTGATAAAGCAGTAGCTATATTTAAGAAAGCCAATTGTCCATTTGAATTAATGCATACTGTGTCAACATACCCAATGAAAGATGAAGATGCAAACCTCAACATGATTGGTACTTTAAGAGATAAATATCAATGTAATGTTGGATATAGCGGTCATGAAGTTGGTCTTGCAATTTCTTACGCAGCAGCAGCTCTCAATGTTTCATCATTAGAGCGTCATATAACTTTAGATAGGGCAATGTATGGCTCTGATCAATCTGCGTCCGTAGAACAAGGGGCCTTTCAGAATCTTGTAAGTGCTACTCGTAAAATTGAAAAAGCCATGGGCAATGGTAAGAAACGAATATATGAGTCTGAAAAGCCAATTGCAGAAAATCTTCGACAGCACCTATATTGGAAGTTAGATTAATTTACATGCTTAATAAGGAAAAGATAAAAGGATTTATCACAGTTCGAACTAACTCATCCAGGCTGCCTAAAAAATGTTTACTACCCTTTGGCGAGTCGACAGTTCTTAATCATATTATTCGAAGAGCGGTTAGTTTTGGAATAGAGCCTATTGTTTGTACAAGTTCCTCAAAAGATGATGACATAATTGAGATGATTGCGAGTAAAGAAAGTGTTAAGTGTTATCGAGGATCTTTAGATAATAAATTGCAGAGATGGCTTGATTGTGCCATGAATTATAATATAGATACCTTTCATACTATCGATGCAGATGATCCTTTTTTTGATGGTGATGAAATGATTAATAGTATGAAGATATTAAAGGAAGATCGACTTGACATGGTCTTACCTTCTGAGTCTTCATCTTCTGGTGGGGCAAGTGTAGGGTACTCTTTAACCACTGATATTGTTAAAAGAGCATGTAATGGTTTGGATAAAGATACTGATACAGAAATGATGTGGAACTTCTTGGAAAAAGTTCAAGGCATTAAAATGCGAACTTTACCAGAGTCTGATAACTGCCTTTTAAATACTAGACTAACATTAGATTATGAAGAAGACTATTGGTTATTAACTTCGATTGTAAGAATAATTGGGACTAGTGCTAGTAGGAATGAGATAAATAAGCTGTTTTTGAATAATCCAGATCTATTCAAGATTAATTTTTTTCGAAATGTTGAATGGAAAAAATCTCAAACAGATAAAAGAATTTGATATAGGTATTTAATTATGAGTAGTGATTATAAGAATATTTTTGGGAAGTTTAATGGTAATGAGGCTGAATATGTATTAAGAGCTTTAGACTCAGAAACTCCAGAAAATAAAAATTTTCCATGGGTACAGAGGTTTGAAGAAGCATTTACAAAAGGTATTGGTACTAAGTATTCTATTGCCGTTAATTCAGGTACTTCTGGCCTGCATGCTGCGCTTTATGCAGCAGGAGTTAAAAATGGTGATGAGGTTATTCAACCTGCTACTACGGTAGTTATGGATGCTTACGTAACAATTCATATGGGTGCTGTACCAGTATTCGTTGATATATGTCCAAAAAGCTGGAACATAGATTCATCAAAAATTGAAGAAAAAATTACCGAAAAAACGAAGGCAATTATAGTAGTCTCTCTTTATGGGCTTCCTGTAGATATTGAGCCTATTATGGAAATTGCAAAAAAATATAACTTGATAGTTATAGATGATTCAGCCGAAACTTTAATGACTAACCATAAAGGTTCTAACGCAGGTACGCAGGCTCATATAGGGGTTTATAGTTTTGAAAAATCAAAACATATGACATCTGGTAGTGAGGGGGGTATGCTTATCAGTTCAGATGAAAACCTTGCTGTCAGAGCTCGTAAATTTGCTGGAATAGGTTATAAAGGCCTCACTGCAGATGCTGGGAGAACGAGTCTTGCATCTTCTGTTTATCAAAATCCTGATTATGAAAGATTTGATACTATAGGATTTAACTACCGCATGAATGCTATAACAGCTGCAATTGGCCTTGCTCAGTTTGAAAGAATAGATTTTCTAGTTGATAGACGAAAAGCAGTAGGCAAACTCTTTCTCAATGCAGTGAAAGGGTGCGAATGGATTGAAACTCAAGAAATCCCAACTTACTCAGATCATTCTTATTTTACCTTTGGAATAGTATATCGAGGAGAGGCGATTAAAGGCGTTAGTTGGAGACAATTCTATGATAGATATAAGTCTATGGGTGGTGATGGTTTTTATGGTTGCTGGAAGAACCCATATTTGGAGCCTTCATTAAAAGGCCAAATAATTGGATTACAGACTTTTGAGCTTGGACTTTGTCCAATTGCTGAAGATTATCAAAGGTTAATAATGGCTTTCAAAACTAATTATAGAGATCTTCGTGAAGCTAAAAGACAAGCTGATTTATTAAGACAATTAATTAATGAAATTAATAATTAATTTTATATTGTGAAATTAACTATCCAATTAAATCAAAATTATGGCTTCTCTCAAGGTCGATTAACCCAATCTCCAAAAGGGATGTTGCAATGGTTTCCTCAGAAAGAATGGAGGAGTGAGTTTATTAATGCAAGTATTTTAGGCTGTTCTTTTATTGAGTTGCTTATTGAGCGAAAGCATAACCCAAATAATCCTATCTGGTCTAAAAGTGGAAGGCAAGAGATAATTGAAGTAATTGAGAAGAGTGGATTAGTGAGCTATTCTATTTGTTTAGATTACATAATAGACCATTCCATTTTAATTGATCCAAAGAATAAGACTTTTCAATATGTAATAGATTCCCTTTTAGTGGCTTCAGAATTAGATTGTAAGATATTAGTCTTACCCTTGCTAGAAGCAAGTGATCTTAATATAGAAAATTTAAAAACTTTGGTGCCAGTTTTAAGGGAAATTGGCCTTTTGGCTGCAGATAAAAACATTACTATATGTGTAGAGTGTATGCTTCCAGCAGATGATCTTAACAATTTTCTTGGCTTAATAGATTTAGTTAATGTCAAAGCTGTTTTTGATACTGGAAATAGAGTTTTGCATACACCTAATTTAGGAAAAGAAATTTTAAAGCTAAATAATAATATTGGACATGTTCATATCAAAGATAAAGATAGGCTAGACAATAATGTAATACTTGGTTCAGGTATGGTTAATTTTTCTGAAGTCTTTAAAGCGCTAAAGAAAATTTACTATCAAGGCTCACTTAATTTTGAAACTAATAGGGGTTCTGTGCCAATTAATACGGCTAAATTTAATATCACCCTTTGTGAATTTTTTAATTCTAATTCAATTAATGACTAATTTTATAAAATTTAAAAAGTAAGCAGAATTGATATCAATGTAAGAGGTTTTATGAAAAATAAAGTATGTTTAGTAACTGGTGCAAGCAGGGGAATAGGTAGGTCAATAGTAAAAAAAATGTTAGAGGCCGATGCTACTGTTATTGCAACTGCTAGAAGTATAATTAATTTAAAAGATTTGCAGAAGGAATTCGCAGAATATGCAAGCAACCTTAGGGTTTTTGAAGCAGACCTCAGCCTCCCTTTAGAGGTTCAGAAGTTTTGTGAAACTATAACTAAGAAAGTTGGGAATATTGATGTACTTATTAATAATGCTGGCGTTCTTTATTTAGAGCCTCTTAATGATTCTAGTGAAGAACTGTTACGTAAGAGTTTTGAAGTTAATTTATTTGCACCGTTTGCACTAACTAGGCATTTTTCTCGTTCAATGGTTACAAACAGAGCAGGTACAATCATAAATTTATGTTCTTCAAGCTCTTATACTGGTGGAGGTGCCCCAGGACATTGTATATACGCTTCAACTAAACATGCTCTATTGGGTTTTTCTCGAGCATTAGATGATGAATTACGTAGCTATAATATTAGAATTGGGACAGTTTCGCCCGCAGGAGTGTCAACTAGTATGATGGCTAATAGAGGGGATTTAGATCACTCTTCATTTATGTCTGCCGATGAAGTAGCAGATGCTGTTATGTATATGATTAAAAGCGAAGGCGCTGGTATAATTTATGAAATGAGAATGTGGCGAAAAGACAGATGATTTTATTAATTGATTTATTATAAATATTGCATAGATTAACATGATGAAATCCAAACTTTTTGATTTGACTGGGAGGACTGCACTAGTAACCGGCGCATCGGGGCTTTTAGGAATAGAGCATTCTAAAGCTCTTCTTTCTATCGGTGCTAGAGTAATATTGACTGATATAAATTTAGAGGATTTAATTAATACCCAAAATATTTTGAGTAAAGACTCTCTAAGGGAGAAAATTGATATAGCGGTGATGGATGTAACTTCAGAAGATAGTATCACTCAAGTAGCTAGTGATATTTCTGATAAAGGATTAAGGGTTGATATTTTAATTAATAATGCAGCAATTAACCCTACTCAAAGCTCAATCTCTGAAGGCAAAAGAACTACTAGATTAGAGTTTTTTAGTTTGGAAGATTGGAATAATGAAATAGCAGTTGGTCTTACTGGAGCATTTTTGTGTAGTAAGATCTTTGGCTCTGCTATGGCATCTGATGGGATAGGAGGCGTTATATTAAATATATCTTCTGATTTATCTGTGATTGCTCCTGATCAGAATCTTTACTATAATGAAGAACTCCCTGATGAACTTCAGGCAGTAAAACCAGTGACTTATTCAGTTGTCAAAACAGGCTTAGTAGGATTAACTCGATATTTATCTACTTACTGGGCTGATAAGGGAGTGCGTGCAAATGCACTTAGTCCAGGCGGAGTTTTTGTGGATCAAGATGAGCAATTTATGGCTCGTCTAAATAAATTAATTCCTTTGGGTAGAATGGCAGCAAAAAATGAGTACCATGGCGCTGTACAATTTTTATGTTCAGACGCTTCTGCCTATATGAATGGACAAAATATTGTTATTGATGGTGGACGCTCGGTGCTATAAATACTACTTATATGTTAAACAAAAGTGATCTACTAAATAAACTTGCTAATATTGTGCCAAAAATAGATTCTGATTTAGATATCTATTTTGAACCTTTTTCAATGGATGGATTAGAGGAGATGTACCATTACTCTAAAGATGAAAGGCTCTATGAATACTTTGAGTTTGATCGATTTACAACTATAGATGAAACCAAAACATATATTGAAAAACTACTAAAAAGAATTGAAGGGAAGTCAAAGAGTGCTAATGATTCAAATCAATATTCCATGTATTGGTTTGTTCGTCGAAAATCTGATGATTTTCTGATTGGTACAGCAGGATTTACTAATTTTAACTATGGTCGACAATCTATAGAATGGGGCTATGCAATTGATCCAGATTTATGGGGTTTTGGCTTTATCTTATCAATACAAGAGGCACTAAAGAAATTTACTTTTGAGGTGCTTGGTTTGAACCGATTGCATGGAATTACCTTTGTTGAAAATGAGCGGACTATTCAATCAGTTCTATCCTCAGGAATGAGATATGAGGGAACTCTAAGGGACTTTTACTGTAAACGCGGTGTTTATCATAATGGTTATCAATATGGAATGACTGCTAAAGATTATCATGAAAGTAATGTTGCCTCAATATCTGTATTGGTAAATATGGATGACATTATTAGTATAATTTCTTCTATATTGACAGAAGAAGAAATTACTGCCGAATCAAGTATGGAGAATACATTAAGTTGGGATTCTCTCAATCATATGGCAATTATTATTGCTTTAAAGAATCAGCTTTCTGTTGATTTTAGTCCATCAGAAATAGCTAGCTCAACTTCTATTAAAAAAATTTATAAGACAGCGCATGAAGGTTAGTAGTTTGGCTCAAGCTGTTGCAGAATCGGCAGTAAAAAACCCTGAAAGGGTTGCTATTAAAATTAAAGATGAAGTGCTTACCTATGGTTCCTTAATACAAAAATCAGCACAAGTTGCAAACACTCTTAAGGAGAAAGGTGCAAATAAAGAGGCGATAGGGATTGTGGGCCAGCGCCATATGGCCTCATATGTTGGGATCTTGGGAGCCTTGCTTGCTGGTTGTTATTATGTCCCCATTAATCCAAAGTTAACCAAAGAAAAAATTATATCCATTATTTATGATTCTAATATTAAGTTCTTAGTGGGGGATATTGATAATTTTTCCAAAGTTGAGAAGTCTCTTGATGATAGTGATTGTAAAAAAATAACACCTTATGAGTTAGTTTCAGAAAGTGGCAACTGGATAGATAAAAAATATATTAATAGTAAGGGTTTTGAGACAAATCTTAATGATATAAGCAAAAATGATTTGGCATATGTAATGTATACATCTGGCTCCACTGGAAAACCAAAAGGAGTTCAGGTAACTAATCGTAATGTTTTATCATGGGTAAAAAATATGTCAATGTTGTATAAATTCAAGCCTGGGTTTATTGCATCTCAAACATATGATTTAAGTTTTGACCTTTCTGTTGGTGATATTTTTCATACTTGGTGTAATAGTGGGGTGCTATGCGTATTGCCAGAAGATGAACATTTATTCCCAGTCGAATTTATTAATAGAGAATCGATAGAGGTATGGAGTTCAGTCCCAACTTTGTTAAATTTTATGACAAAGATGGGTGTTTTAGAAAAAAATATTTTTCCAACTATCAGGTATAGTTTATTCTGTGGGGAGCCATTTCCTATCGCGTTGGCTGAAAAATGGAGTGCCGCATGTCCAAATAGCAGTGTCGAGAATTTATATGGCCCAACAGAGGCCACTATTTGGATTACTAGGTATGAATTTGATAAGAATCAAATAACAGCTGGTAGAAATAGAATATTGCCAATTGGAATTCCTTTTCCAGGACACACAGTAGAATTCATTTCAAAGGATAACAAGATTGTGTCTATGGGAGTTGAGGGAGAAATAGTATATAAAGGACCTCAAGTTTCTAATGGCTACCTTAATGATCAAAAAAAAACTAGCTCTGTCTTTGTTCAGTTTGACTGGGATAAATCTGGTGATATTTGGTACAAATCTGGAGATTTAGGCTTCTTAAATAAAAATGGAGAGCTTGAATGTATCGGAAGAATAGATAGTCAAATCAAGCTTGGGGGTCGGCGAATAGAAATTGGAGAAATTGAAGCAGCGTTATCAAAATTTAAACCTCTTCAAGATGTTGTAGTGGTTGCCATTAGGGATGATGATCAGATCACAACAGGTTGTGTTGCTTTTACAATGAGTCAAATTAACAAGGAAGAGCAGATGTGTATTCGACAGAAAAGTGAAGAGCATTTAGAGCGAATATTCTTCCCTAAAAAGATAGTGAGAATCGATGAATTTCCTCGATCTCCAAGCGGGAAAATTGATCGTAAAGTCTTGGGTTTAAAAGTAAAGAATCTATGAAAATACTTAGTAGGAATTGTTTTTTTAAATCGCCTGAGCCAGTCGATATTTTAATTTTTGATGAATGCAATAGTCATATTGCAAGAAGAGTTATTAGTGATAAATACAGTATAGGTGTATTTAATCTGAGACCAGAAGATTTTTTTTTGGGTTCTAGTGTGATCTTTAAGTTCTTAAAGGGGCTAATCAGCTTTGATTCTAGAGAGATAAAACACCAAAGAGGTTTTTTGTTCGGAGTTTTTAGGCAACTTTACTATATATATCTAAAATCTTGTATAGAGATAATTAAGCCAAAAGCAGTCCTTACATATATCGATAATAATTCTAGATTTAGTTGGCTTGCAAAGCATTGTGAAAAATTTCCATTTATAGCTATTCAAAACGGAATGAGGTCAAGATATGAGGCAAGACCTGATTCGAATTATTATGTGCCACATTATTTTTGTTTTGGTGTACTTGAGCAAGAATTATTTCCACAATTAGGCTATGAGGTTGATAATTACTATCCTATAGGGTCCTTACATGCTTCACTTAACCTTTTGCCAGAAAGCAAGGTAGAGCAAAAATATGACCTACTAGTAGTCTCATCATGGCGTGGTGATATTGGTTTTCAACAAGATGTTCAGGATACTATGCGCTCCATGAAAATCATGGATCAACTGATAGCAAAATATTTAAATAATCATGACATGAAAGTGGCTTTGATATATCGTTCTATGCGTAATTCAGAGCATTGGGTTATTCCCGAACTTGGACTTTCAGAAGAGGAATATTACCAAGATATCTACGGAGATTTAATAGAGCATATAGAAACGTCTAAAGCAACAAGCAATATATTTCCACTAATCCAGCAGAGTAAAATGATTATATCCTGTCTATCTTCAGCAGGATTAGAGGGATACGGATTGAAAAAAAAATTGCTTTACTGTAACTTTACAGGAACTAATTTATATCATCAAGATATTGATGATTCAATATTGACAACCAATAGTGATTATTCTAATTTCTCAGAAAAGTTAACTGTTTTATTTCAGCAAGATCAAGAAGAGTATGTTGAGGATCATAAAGAAACGATGCAATACTACATGAATTTTGGGGATAATCCGCGATCTGTAAGCACACAAATAAGCCAAAAGATAGACACAATAGTAGAGAATTTTAAGTGAGTAAAGGCCCATCACAGGTACAAAAAATAGCGAGAAAATTTGAAATACTTTTAGAAAGGATGAATGGTTTAGATTTCTCAACTGTAATACCAGTAGCAGAACTTGGCTTTGATGAAGCATTGGTGATAAAAGGTTCTCCATCTGGCAATAAATATTTAACAAACCTGCTGTCTGATTTAAATATTCAGAAAAATGATAATATTTTGGATATAGGATGTGCAAAGGGACAAGCGCTTCGTTGTATGACAAAATTTCCATTTAAACAAATAGACGGTATTGAAATTTCTGATAGATTAGCGAAAATTGCAATACGGAACTTTAAAAAACTAAAAGAATCTAGAGTTAATATCAACACTATCAATGCAACAGACTTTTTAAACTATTCTGAGTATGATTTTATCTATCTCTACAACCCCTTTCCAGAGTCAATAATGCAAAAATTATTGACTCAGATAAAAAGTCAAGTCATTGATGATAATGAAATTTTATTAATTTATAATAACCCAGTTTGCCACAATCTATTTGAAGTGAATGGTTTTTATAAAATTAATGAGTATCCAGATATGTGGGGAAACGGAATAAACCTATATTCAAATATTAAGCCTTAATGAGGATAAAATAACTTGGAAAAATCTGATAATATTAATTATTACTTACAGAATATCAATACTTAATTGTGTGATAGGATATTACAGTTGTCTAAGGATGGCATATCTATTCAAAAATTATGATGAACTTAAATAATGACTAGCCTGAACTCATGAAAACACTATTAGATACAGGGATTAGAAATGCGCGCAATTTGCAACAATATACAATTGCTAATGGATCAATTAGTGACCTATCAAAATTAATTTCTAACCAATCTTCCACCAATGACGTGATTGTTTTTTTTTATAGATAATTCGAGAATAACGTTTAAAAAGGGATAGTAATGGAATCAATAGCTAAACTTAGAGAAATATGTCAGTCATCCAGGGTTGTAGTAGGTGATGATTTTCTATTAAATTTTTATTTTAAATTATCAATTTATTTTACTTGGTGTTGCCTTAAGATGAAAATGTCAGCCAATCAAGTAACAGTTCTATCTGGTTCATTTGCTATAGCTGGTGGACTGATGATTTCAAGTGATTCAAAATGGATAGTTTTACTTGGGGCAATCTGTTTTCCTATATTTGAAATTCTTGATTGCAGCGATGGTGAAGTAGCTCGTTATAGAAAACAAGGAGGAGTAACAGGTCATTACTTAGATTGGTATATGCATTTTGTTTCTTCTACAGCCTTAATGATAGGGCTATTTTTGGCCAGTAGAGAGCATTTCCAATCGACGTGGCTGCTGTTGATTGGACTATTAGCAATTGTAAACCCCATACTTGACAAAACTATTACAAATGCAGGCTGGACAGTTATTTGTTGGACTCGATTGGGTGATATTAATAATAACAATATTGGTCCTTGCGACAAAAATGCAGAAGAAATTGGAAAGATTCAACAGAAATCATGGTTGTATCGCAGACTCCGCTTCTTGATTATTTCACCTCTTCAGGACCGCTGGTGTGCTTTCATAGTATTTCTTCTTGCAAGTCTTGATTTGCTTTTTTATCTTACTAGAATTGAGATTTTTGATTTTAGATTTCCATTACTGGCTTACATAGGAGTTATTGGAACTATAAATCTGTATATCCGTGTTAGAAACATGGTCAAGACAAAAGCCCTTCAGGCTGGATACAGACGATTATTTTGTCCTGATGAGCCGTTAAAATTGCCTAAAGATGCTTCTAAAGAAGATATTGCAGCAAATTCTCTTAAATTGACTAAAGATTACTTTCTTTAATGACTTTTTGATGAAGAAGAACTCAACTAAAGAGGTCGGCGATATTGGTGATATTATGTATCAATGGGCCCAGGATCTTTTCCCTATTTGTCGAAGTCTTACTGGCCCTGGGGTAAGATATACCCTTAATTATATTAAAGATCTCCTTCCAGGTTTACGAATTGATTCTTTTTCATCGGGGGAGAAAGTTTTTGATTGGGTTATCCCAGAAGAATGGATTATACGTGATGCATATATAAGTAATGAAAATGGAGAGCGTGTAGTTGACTTTCAAATAAATAATCTTCATGTAGTTGGTTATTCTGAGCCTGTTGATCAATGGTTTACTTTAGATGAATTGCATGAATACTTACATTCATTACCTGAACAACCTGATGCTATTCCATATGTTACTTCTTATTATGAACGTCGTTGGGGTTTTTGTTTAAGTGACAACCAAAGAAAAAAACTAAACGCTGGACGATACCATGTTGTAATTGATAGCGATTTAGCTCCAGGCAAGATGAATTATGCAGAACTCATTCTTCCTGGAACTTCATCTCAGGAAGTGCTTCTTTCTACATACATATGTCACCCATCAATGGCAAATAATGAACTTTCTGGGCCAGTAGTGACAACATCACTCGCTAAGTGGTTAATGGATCTTCCAGAGCGTAAATATACTTACCGAATTATTTTTGTTCCTGAAACCATTGGTGCAATTGCATATATTTCTAAAAATTTACATACACTTAAAAAAAATACAATTGCAGGTTTTCAGATTACATGTGTAGGTGATGATAGATGTTATTCGTATCTTCCTTCTCGTTCAGGGGATTCACTTTCTGATCATGCTGCACTTCATGTGCTAAAAAATTTAGATCCAGATTTCAAGAGTTATAGTTTTTTGAATCGAGGTAGTGACGAACGTCAATATTGTGCTCCTGGTGTTGACTTACCTATAGCATCGATCATGCGAAGTAAATATCACGAATACCCTGAATACCATACATCCTTAGATAATTTAGATTTTATTACTTCACAGGGGCTATTAGGTGGGTATACAGCATTGCGTAAAGCGATAGAGGTAATCGAAAAAAACTGCATACCAAAGGTGACAGTTCTTTGTGAACCTCAACTCGGACTAAGAGGGCTTTATCCAAATCTAAGTTCAAAGATAAATAGTGATGATAAAGATATAATGATGAATTTTATAGCTTATTGTGATGGCTCTAAAACAATTCTTGAAATAGCTGAAGTCATCGAAGTGCCAGTTTGGGAGCTTTTTATAGTATATGATTTATTAAATGAGCAGGGACTGGTAGAACATAAAGAAAACATTTAACTATAAAATAAAATTTTGCTAAAAAAACAAGTTTTCTTATCTTCTTCATAATAAATTTGTATTAATATCTCTAATAG
>Ga0209482_1001429_pt1 | contig 16427 bp, 13 predicted proteins | sample CoawatmetaG10DNA_FD_187512 | JGI IMG/M metagenome (GOLD analysis project Ga0209482, IMG submission 187512) | Marine microbial communities from the West Antarctic Peninsula - Coastal water metaG104-DNA (SPAdes) (version 2) | ecosystem: Environmental > Aquatic > Marine > Coastal ...
ATTTGATACTGTTTATGTCATTTCAAATACTTTAAAGAATGACAGGTCAAGTCGCTTTTTACTAGAAAAATTCCCAAATACATGCTACGATAGATATGATGAAAAAATACTAGAAAACATTTGCAAATACCAGGATTCATTCAAAAATCGTGGTGATAAACCTCGCGTCTCTGTCTGCATAGACGATTTCGTCGGCATTTCCGCATCAACCTCAAGCAGACCATATTCCGCGTGGTCTTTTTGTACGCGCTTCAGACATTATAACGTAGGTCTTTTTATTATGGCGTCTCAGAACTTTCGCTCCTGCCCGCCCATCGCCCGTAACAATTGTACTGCCGTCATTTTGTGCAGGACTACCAACGAACTGGAAATCGGCAAGATGTGTGAAGAGTTCGGCGAAGAATTCGGCGGCGAAAAGAATTTCCGTAAAATGTTCAAGTACGCAACACAAGATCAATATAATTTTCTTTATTTAAATCTCGCAGAAAACCCCCCTCTTGCCTTCAAAAACTTCACAGAATTATTGTGGGGGAAGCAAACAAAAACACAACCCGACAAGTATTTACTAGAAAGCGAAAGCAGCGAGTGTGATGAGGACTCCGATATGGAATGAAGAGAGAAAAGGTATTAATTATAATTTAAGGGATATTATCCACTATAAAAAGGATAATATTTCTTCGCGTTTTTAATATAAAGATATTATAGTATAGTATAGTATAATATGACGACACATAAAACACTAAAGGAATTTTGTAATATTGACGCGTGTTTACATTTAGCAGCAATGCCAACTAAAGAAATGAAAGATGTATTTTTTTCAGACATACACGATGAAGACAAAAATGGAAAAAAATACGACCCCAAGTATCTTATAGGAAAAGTTAGAGCGATATGCAATAATGTAATTAAAAATAAAGGTTACAGTACCACTCACTACAGATATGCTAATGGAATGACAGATGGTCGCCTATACGCAAAAGACGGCATCCAAGCACTTCCCAAGGGTATAAGGAAGTATATGACTGGCGGCAAGCTTGTAGATCTAGACATGAAAAACGCGCATTTTTCAATTTTATTAAATTTAGTTAAAAAACATAATGCCAAGAACCCCTCCACTCCTTTATCATATGTACATCTTGAGAACTATGTAATGAACCGTGATGCAGTATTTGAGAAATATAATATTAATAAACACGATATGTTGCGAGCACTTTATATGGATAAAATGAACTGCAAGCGTAAAGTAAAAAATCATCTATTTACTGATAATGAGTTTCTGATTGATTTTTGGGGTGAGAAAACTACAATTTTTAATGAATTTATCCGACTTAAAGAATTTAGATACCCGGAAACAAATAAAATACAACCAAAAAGCAGTTATATTAGTAAAGTATTATGTCGTTATGAAAATATTGCGTTGCAAAAGGCGTGTGAGATATGTGAGCGTGACTACTGCGTTAGTATTTTGATGTTTGACGGATTTATGCTCACCAAGGTTGGAGACAAAACCAAATTGTTAGAAAAATTAAATAATAATGACGATGGAATTGTTTGGGTGGAAAAAGATAACATCTCCGATTTTGTTCCTGAACCGCAAGAAGAAACCGAATTTAATGGAAATTATCACGCCGTAAAAGAAAAATTTGAAGAAACAAGATTTTATATTCGCTCACAAAATAAATACGTTGTTAAATTACGCAATAGCGATGGAGAATTATGCGACACTTTTCACGGAAGGGATGATTTCAAACACGCACATCGCCCCTATAAATATTTTAAACTTGATGAAAAAGACCCCGATTATTTCGTAGAGAAGTGGTTTGACGACGAAACTGCTCGCGCTTATGATGATATAATATTTCTCCCATATGCTAATGCAGAAATGGACACGACTCCACCTACACTCTATAATACATTCCGCCCATTTAAATCAATAATCTCTCCTAGTAAAGTTGAACCTACTCAAGTCAAGTGGTTTACTGATTTTTTATTTGATAATATTTGCAACCAATCTCCCGAAGTATATGATTTTATGATTAAATATATTGCTACGCTTATCCAACACCCCGAGAAAAACCAAAATGTCTGCCTTATTATGCGCGGAGAACAGGGTTGCGGTAAAGACACACTTGCACAAATTATGGAAAAATTATATGGTAAAGATCGCAATTATGTATACAATACATCAAACCTTGATGAGATCTTTGGCAATTTTACTGCGCCAATAAAAGATAAAACGATACTTATACTAAACGAAGCAAAGGGAAAGGATATGCATGATTTGAAGAATAAATTAAAAGACCTTTGCACTCGTGAGCATAATCATATTAACCAAAAATTCCAACGACCATATGACCAAAAAAATCTCTGTAATTTGTGGATGTTCTCTAACAATCTTAATATTGTTAATATTGAAGCTAGCGATAGGCGGTTTGTTCTATTAAAAACTGGTTCTATGTGGTGCGGCAAGTCGGAGTATTGGAATGATATTTATAAAAATATGAACAACCAAAATGTAATGAATGATTTAATCACATTTTTATATCAAGTAGATACTAGCACATTTGAGGCGAAACGCGATAGACCAAAAACGGAAGAGTATAAGGTCCTTGCGGATACGAATACCCCAACTGAAATTCAGTATTTCCAATATCTTTCTAAGGGTGACTTTCCAGGTTGGGTTGATTATAAAACATCAAAAACCCCAGCGTGCAAAGTTATCAAGGCATCCACATTAACCGCGCTTGGAAACGAATGGATTGGTAGAGTTGGCTATGACTACAAGATTAAAATGAACAAATGGAAATTATCATTATCCGATATTGATGGTGTGAATACAAAATTTAAAATTAGCGGAGATATTTATTATAGAATTTTTGCTGATAAGTTTATTAATGATATTAGAAAGAAATATCCCGAACAAGCGGACGATGATGTTGTTTGCCCATTCAGCGATAGCGAGGAAAGTGACTAACCCCGGGGTGGTCACCTGGTTGTCTTTCCCTTCCTATCTTCTTTTTGCCTTTTAAAATATTTACCTTCCACTTTATTAATTTATTTTATATATCTATTACCTATTCTCTTCTTATTTTTTTTAAAGGGCAGATTAGAAGGAGAAAGCATGTAAAAAAATAAAAGAGGGTAGAGAATAGCAAAAAGTTTTTAGTAGTAAAAAAAAAAATAGTGTAGGGACTAGTTTGAAAATGAAAATCTCGTAAAAAAAGACCCTTTTTGCCTTTTTATACGAGATTTTTTTTTTAAGCGAAGCAACGAATATACAGAAAGAACCACCAGCGGACGCCCCCGGGATTATGCGGACGCCAATTTTATTTACCATCCACCTCCACAGGCACTATCGCGTGCTGTTTCCAATTCGTCAATCTTATCTATCAGTTTGCCAATCTTATTTTCCAGTTTTTCATTTGCTTTCGCAAGATATGTTGAAACACACTCTTCGCCTTCTTCCAGTTTTTGGATTTGTTTATCCTGATCTGAGATAATCTCGGCGAGTTGGGTGATACAAAACCACGCGGCGTCCTTGCTGTACTTCGCCTCCGAGAGCGGCTCCACCATACTCGTCCATTCACGCAAAAGGTGTTGCATCGCTTCTGAACTCATGTTATGCTGTATTATGCTGTCAATAAATCACTTCAATTTTATTTACCATCCACCTTCTTCCTGAGGTCGTTGTACCACCGACCCATCCCCTTATAGCACCACCCATCACCCCTGCGTTCATACTCGGCGATGGTGGGAAACCCACACTTCTTACATATTTCGGTCCCGCAATCATAGTAGCTATCACCATCACACTCACAGTCGTCGCCATCGCTTTCGTGTAGGTGTTGCATCGTGTTTGAACTCATGTTATACTGTATTATGCTGTCAATAAATCATTTCAATTTTTTAAACAAATACTTAAAATGCGAATAAAGCAGGAGCAAGCGAAGCAGGAGGAACACATTTTACAAAGAACAATAAAAATGCGATAAAATGATAAAATATTAATATATTTATAGAATTAAATGGAAAACTTACCACTTTTAGAGGAGAAGGCGCCAGTAATTGCGGAGGAACAGATTGCCGTCGCCGCCGAACTTTTAGCAAGGGATGAACCACCGTCACCTATTTCAGAACCCGAATCTCCAAAAATATTTATTGAAAAGACCAAGAAGCGTCGTAAAAAACCAAAAAAGGCGAGGTTTGGTGATGCGGATCAAGCGGAGCAGGCAAGAGATGACATGCCTGCACCTGTAGTGCACGCTTTAGCCGAGAATAAAGGAAATCGTAAATTAACTAAAAGTGAAAATATAGTAAATGAGATAAGTAGCGAGAGCAGCGATGAGGATGGTGATATTCAGTTGGAAAATGTGGTTGTACCTGTAAAGAAACCCAAACGGAAAGCGACAGCGAAGCAACTTGCAGCGTTGGAGATTGCGCGGGCGAAGCGTGCGGAGAAGGCATCGGTAAAAAGGCGGACGCCAAAAATCAATCCGCCACCACCGCCACCGGAGAATATTCGTGAAACTTTTAATACGCATTTACTACCAAGCGCTGAAGAAAAACAAAAGCAAAAACATCAGGAAGATTTCCTACAATTTAATACATTTCTTGACCATATGGAGACGTACAAGCGAATAAAAAACAACATTATTGATGAAGAGTATAAAAAGAAGGGTCGCTCGCAAGTGCAGGCGAAGCAGCGACAGACGCTAAGCGGAGCAAAGCAAGCAGCACCGCATACTGTCGGAAATGCAGCGGCACCAGCACCACCACCTAAGACAAATGCATATACAAATTATTTTACCTAATCACGTCCTCCCTCGTTCCGCCGGCTGAAATTAATCTGAATCTTCTTGTCGTCATAGGTGATATTGTCGCCGATGAGTTTAGCCAGTTTATCATAATCCTCATTAACCTCCGTCAGCACTGCCTCCGTATCACGCGCCGCCGCCATCCACATCTCTACTTGGAGTTTCAAGTCCTTCATTTCTTTTTTCATTTTAATTATTTTTGATGCTTGGCGGAGAATCTTTTTGTTTGCTTCCGCCAGTTCCGCGTCCTTCGCCTTCTCACTTTCATCGCTGCTGCTCATATTGTTAGTTTGTTTACATCATATATATTTTACATTAAAAGCATTTCAATTTTATTTCAAATCAAAAATAGGTTAGTTTTCAAGATTAATAAAAGGTTTTAATAGTAAGATGAATTGTTTACCTGAAGAATTAATTAATAAAATATCTCTCTACCTATCTAGTCCAACTGCTCAACTAATCAAAGATTACTATGAATCGCTTGACTGTGAGTATAACGTATGGCGTGATGTAGAAGGGTATGAAGATGATGACCAAATACACTTTAGGATATATGATATAGATTATCCAAGGATACACTTTAGAAGTCAGCAACTGACGCTCAAAGGCTTACATGATCCATTTGATGTAAGCTGGATTACGCATACTTCAATGTTTTCAGATTGGGGTAGGACTTTTGATATTGCTGGGAATGATGTGACGAGCATTTGCAGGTGCTCTTGTGATTTTGAGGAAGAACCTATTTATAATGCTGATAAATAGAATAATAAATAGGCATAAAGATATTATAGTATGTATATATAATATGGATTACACTTGGTTAAAAGAAGCGATTGATGAATCACGCACGGTGAAACCCAGCACGAGAGATTCGTATGTTGCTACCTTGAAAAATATTTATAAAAATCTTTACGGGACGGGTGATTTTGAAGATTTAGATTGGTTGCTGGAACATGACGATGTTGTGAATATTGGAATTGATGAGAACCGGAACGGTGGTGCAAATTCGCTATCCACAAAGAAGACCCGTTTAGCAGCAATATCTGTTGCTTTCCAAGCATTTCCGGATAAATATACGGCGGAGCAGGCGGAGCCGTATGTGGTTTTAATGAAGAATTATCAATCACAATTTGATAATAATGATAAACTTCAGATTAAAAGTGAAACCCAGCAAGAGAACTGGGTTCCGATGAATAAAATTAAAAAGGTATTATCAGCATACGAGAATTATATAGAAACTCATAATCTAGAGAAAAAAGACAGCGCCTCAAAACCCGAGATGAAAATGATGAAGAAGTGGTTGGTCGCAAATCTTTATATGGGGTGCAGCAGTCATCCGCCGGTTAGAGCGAATTATAATATGAAAATAATTGAGCGGAAGCAATATAATATGTTAAATCAGACCGATAAGATGGCAGATAATTTCCTTGTGTGCGTGGGTCGTAATAAAAAGTATTTCAGTTTTGGGAATTATAAAACAAATAAACATTACGGAGTACAACTTGTGAAACTCAGTCCAAAAATAAATAAGGTTGTAAATACTTGGCAAAAACATAATAAATCCCCATTTTTAATCCCGAACCAAAACGGCGAGAATACATCTACTAATGGACTGGCGAAACTTGTCACACAGGCGTTTGAACCAACCGGCAAACAACTTGGCGTGAATATGCTGCGCCATATATTTATTTCCACGGCGAGAGAGGGCGATACTGCTTATCAGGAGAAGGCGGACCTTGCTGCTCTGATGCATCACTCGGTTTCTAAACAGGAGTTTTATAATAAGATTGAAGATTCGTAATTCAATTTAGGTTATATATTGATAATTAATATATTAATAATATATAATCGTATGGAAGTTTCTGATACAATAATTATTGAATCAAACCAAAGAACCGCCACGCAAATGGAGTTCCAGGCAAGCGAAGGAGCGGTTGTCGGTGGTGGAGGCATGCCTCCTGACCGTAATAATGAATGGACTTCGTTTATAGAGAATGGTGTTATGCTGGAACCTGGCGATCAAATAACCGTAGAGGCATCCACCATTAACCTGCTAGGAGACCCAAACGCGACGCTGGAATTTGACGGAGGACAGACATCACGCTCACGAAAACCGCTCCGTGATAATAAAGCCACGCTTGAAACAGCATATTATATGACAAACTCGCATACTTTTAATTTTCCATTGCCACTTCACCGCATAAAGACAAATTGGAATACGCAACAAGATGGAATGGGTGCGCCGATGATGTGGGACTGGGGGCGCTTCGCAGGGGCGTGTCCCGTCGCCGCGGTGGAAGGATGTGTTTTAAACAATACAAACTCAACGCAACCATTTCCAAGTACGCCGATGGGGGCGGGCACGGGCGAGGAGGTGTATGATCCCCCGAAGGGCACCGCTCCGATGTATCCACCCGGGACGCCGCTGCCATCGGGAGGCACTTTACCCGATTATCCACAAGACCAAGTAAATAGTTATTATATAACAGGTGGGCAAGGACCGTATTATGAAGATGGTCAAGTGAGTCCTTCCTTAAACGGTGTGAATGCTGGTTTTGCAGGGTCTGCGCCCTTAACAAACGGATGTTATGAAACGCATAAACCAAATGGCATGCGATTATATTTACATAAACCCCTCCCGGATGATATAGGTAACAACGCTTCTTTTTGGCACGGTGCACAACCAAACGCTTATCCCGCCCATTCGGATAATTATACAGATTTATTGCTGAAGAAAAATATATCTCTTTCGGTAGATGAAGGTTTTTTAACTCCATCGTCCGTTGGTGAATATTTAACATCGCAAATGAATAAAAAATTAACACCTGACGAAATGGATTTTACCCCGTGTTATTTTGGAATGGCGCGCAACATGAGTGGTGTATACGCGGGCACCGTCTTCCCGGCACCGAACCCTGAGAGATTAGCAGACTCTTTAATAAAATTTCCTCATATTGATGTAGCGACAGCATCATATTTGCCGATTCCTACGGTAGGCGGTCGTTTATTAGATAATTTTTTTAAAGGAAAATGGACTGGAAGTATTGGACAGTACGACGTGAACCCCACCGGCGATAAGCGCAACCCGTGGCAGTACTGTTACCAAGCGGAAGCAGACCAAATTATGTTTGGAGATATGCTTGATGGGGATATTAAAAAAACAAACGCTGCTATTATATTACAAAATAGTTTTGCTCAGAATTCACACTCGCAGGAGGCATTACCGAATGTTTTTCGTGCTGCTGGTACCAACGATCAGACCTTCGTCGCCTTGGATGTAGGACCTACCATCCGCGGTAATAATTTGCTGGTTCCGCCTGCACCGCCCGCACCGGCATATCAAGAATTAAATTTATATGGTCAAAATATAGTAGTATGTGAAGATTTACCGCGAGTAAAAGGACAAAATCTTCCAAATAATACATTTTGGATAAATAATAGCGGGGAGCGAGAGGCAAGATGGAGTAATTACCCCTTAGGCAACTTGGGGGTGGTAGGGGGATATAACTACCCCGCCTCGCCAGGTGAATATCAAGATATTTTTTCGCGGCACACGACGACTGTAAATAGCGGGGGAATACCAGCAGCGCCGCCGCGTGCTGCACCGTATGCAGGTTGTCCGCAAGTTGACGGTTGGTCAACAATCCCACCATACGCTTTTGATATGACGCAGATGGATGTGCTGAAGTTGGACCCATATGATTTAATTCCTACAAATATTATTGCGACAACTGGAGGATTATCACAATTATTTAAAGCATTTGGTGCAAGTGAGTATGTGCAGTCAGGGAGGACAAGTCGCCCTGCATCTGAGACGGTTATTCTTTCAAAAAGTGGTTCTTCTTCTCAAGAATTGAATGTGGTGAGGACATATTGCACGCGCTTTCAAATTGGTCGTAGTGATGACCAAAATTCTACAACAGAAGGATTATACGGGTCTAATCAAATTAATATAGTAGCGCCAATAATTGTAAATTTTTGGGAAAATCCGTGGGTGGGGTCAACGCCTGGTGACCTTCCTATAGGAGGGCAAGCCGATCTGTTAGAAAACAATTATTATATCCCTGGTGGTCAAAATTGGGACTTCACGCCTGATTGGGCGAAGCAAACACCCTCCCTCGTCAATGTGAACCCATTTCCTGGTGCGTGGTGTAATGAAACAAGTGGACTGCAATATGAAACGAATACATGGGGCGGACTGGGGGATTATGGTGCACCAGGTTCGCAACCATGGGGTAGGGGGGGTTTCGCTCACCCGGGGCGGGGTCGGTATCAAGAGGTCACACCACGTCTAATATCTAGAAATTGGTGGAATGATACAATATTAAATAACAGTCGTTATCCGCCCTATTCTATTAGGGATTTGATTCCTGACCCGGACAAACCGTGGACGGGAAGCCCAAAGTTAAATCTTGCTGAGGATAATAAAAAGGGTGATGAAGTTAAATATGAAGTAGAATTACAAACTCGCTGGACACCGTTTCTTGACCCACAATCTCCGGATTTTAAATGTAGATTAATGGGTTGGGATCTTACAGAGGCGGCAAGTCATTATCGTTATACGAATACGAAAGGCGAATATTTTGATGTGAAAAGATTGCAATGGGAATTTTTACAGACACCTTTTACCCACGACGGAACTGAGCGATTTGGTGCAGGAATCACATCAGACCTCCAAAATCTTAATAAGTATGGAATTGGTATAGTGGTTGTATTTCTCAAACCTGAGTGTGTAGATCCTGCAAGTCCTTTATATCGTGGTAAATGCATAGACCTTAATGGCTTAGCGAATGGGTTATTTGATGTTCCATATGTTGCATTTGTAAATTTAACAAAGTGTGATGAGGTGGATGAAAATCTTGGTCCAAAATCAAAGAAAATACCTTGTCCAGTTTGGGGTGAATTTTTCGCTCCTTCTCTCTGTCAGTATGATAATAAGTGGAGTAAAGTAATAACTACACAGAAAAGACCTGAGTTGGACGACAAACTTATTGATATAATGCAGTTCGGGTTCGCGGGGCGGGCGCGGAAGGCGGTAGAGGACCCGGCGGAGAACAGGGCGATCCCGCGCTTGAGTGGTATGGGAGATTGTAATTTACCATCCCGAATTGTTGGAAGTTATAATTCGCAACAATCTATTCGTGTGTTCAACACGCTTGCATCTGCGACCGCCAGCGACGACCAAAGTTTGCGATATATGACGGAGATGGGTAATTATCATATGAGTAGTTATATTCCATATGTACATATTGGGGCGGATGCTCCCTCTATAAATTTTGATGATAATTATTCTAGGTTTACAATTGGTTCGTTGAGTTGTGCTCTCAGAGACGGTAATGGTGTTTATCCTGCTGCTATAGAGATTGGTAGTCAATTCATAGGACCTTGGTGGTCTGCGGAGTCATACGCCAACCCCACCACCAGCTCCGGGAGGGTAGTAGCACCAAAAAATAATGCTGAGGATTTTTCCCAGGAAATAATTTCTGTGAATGGAAATAAATCTGCAATTTCTCAATATGTGGGATTTCGTCAATATCAAATGATGATGGGTTGGAATCCTGCCGGCGGTATTTCGCAAAATGTGTACAATCTTTATGATTGGAATTGTGGTATTTTTGGTACGATTGATGGGTACAGACCCGCCGGACACCCGGACACTATTACCCGCCCCACTTTTCCCGTAGGGATTTATATGTATCCGGCGAGGTCTTTTAATAATGTGAGATCGTCATCAGATATATTACCATTTGAATCGGCACAATCAGGCATTGGTATAGTTGGAGTTATAGTTCCTTATCGTGATTGGGACGCTCCAGGTGATGTGGACCCCTCGCCATATGATACTTTACTTGACTTGGAAAATAGTGGTTATAAGAAATTATCGCCATGGTTTCCAAATTATACAGAAAATACACTTATTGATAAAATGGGTTTGGCTATAGAGCAATTAATCCCTTTTTGTGGGAATCAAAATAACATATATAATAGAGATTATTATACCAGTTATGTTGGTTATGATAAAAATATTGTTGAGAAGTCCGAATACTTATGCGAACCATTTACGACGAATGCATATATTTCAGGGAGTTTAACGCTTGGGATGACAACGAATGATATGAATTTCCCGATGAATGATTTAGGCGTGATGCGACCGAAGGTTCCTGTGAAGACTAATGCTGAAACAGATGTGCTTGTGTCTGTGAAGTTACCAAGTAAATTGAGTTATGGTTATTTAGTAGTTTATAGCGATATTTTAGAGCAACAAAGCAAATATTACGGGTCAAATTATGTGACAAGTATCCCAGCGATTGGATATATCACAAGAAATTATAATAGTAGTGATTTCTTTTATTCATTTGCAAATAGTTGGAATTATATTGTAGATAAGAAGCGTTCGCTAAATAGTTTTACAATTGATATTCGTCTGCCGAACGGGCGTAAACCGAAATTAGATGGTAACTCAACAATTATATTTAAAGTAATCAAACAAAATGTTATTGGACTAAAACAATTACCAAAACAAATAAAAGCGCCGCCAGCAGAAGAAGAAACCGAACAAGATTACGATGATGATTACTTTGTTTAAAATTATTTTTTCTTTTTCTTTTTCTTTTTTGTTTTAGGCGGGTCTTTCCATCCTACGAATACATCTTTTTCTTTAACAACTGGATTATCTCGTTTTCGTTTTTCAATCTCAAGTTTTTTTTGTAATATTTCAAGACGTTTACATTTTTGAGTAATAAGGTCGGGTTCATCACAACTACCAAATTCAATTGTCATAATTATATATATAAAAGATAAAAATCTTTTATAAATATATACTATAGAAATGTCTTTTATTACGCTCAAGACACAGAACCGCCAAGGACGAGAGAAAGTGCAATCAATAGATGCGGCATATATTCGCAATGAATTTAAAACTGGACTTGAATTGAAGAAAGGTGATACAATGTCTTTGGTAAACATGACTATTAATAAACAAGCAGATTATGCAGTTAATGGAACAGCTGATGGAGGGGGTAATAATAGAATTGTATTTCGCCTAGGAACTTCGGATTTTGCTGAGCAGCGTATAGCAGAGATTAAACCAGGTAATTATGCTGGCGTTGGGTTAGCAGGAGCGGTCAGCAATGCTTTAAACGAGGCGGTTGTTCCTGGAGTATTCAAAAGATGGGTTGATAATGCGGGGGTCGGTGGTGCGGTGCAGCATGGTTTTGACTGTACATTTGATGGAAGCAATCCGATAAAACAAACATTTGAAATTCGTATGAGCCAGCAACCCGTTCCTACAATTATTAATGAGAATATAGCAGGGGAATATTCAATTGTAGAAACAGCGGTTGGTGGGAATGAGGCGTTCAATCCTCTGAATATGCTTGACCCAGGAACCATCCCTGCTGGTCCTGACCCAGCGCTTGGTACCACGGAAATAGCAGGACCTTTCCGTGGTAATTCAGCACACGAACTTAATAAAATAGATGAAATATGGTCTGCACCTAGAGGTATTTTTCTTAATGGTGGGAAAGCAGAATTAACCTCTGAAGCGGTGAAGGGATTACCAACGGACAATTGGACGAATGTCGCAGCGAAGTTTGAAGATTTATATGTTGGAGGAGCGGCGTCGGGTGCTTCCCCATTAGTAGCGAACGATTGGGTTGCGCAGTGGGATGGTGACACGCCATTTCCTGGCACCTGGTTAAATAGCGATTCTCAGACTATGACTATTACCACCACTTCGCCGGCGCAACTCGCGCTTGGATGGCACTTAAAATTAGTATTTGTAACACCACAGGTGGACGGAAATACAGAATATTTTTTGCATTATCAAGGACTGGATGTTCCTGGGAAGGACCAAGGTGCTTTCGCTATGGGAACAGACGGCACGGCGAACGGCGTGCTCGTCCCCAGTTGGGATGCACCAGTTCCTTATTGGTGGTTTGATGGTGATGAGGTTGGTGCTTCTCCAAAACGCCTCGCGGGCGCCCTCACGCGTGCTGCTCAACTTGTTCGCGAGAGCGATACGGAGTCATTTCACGAATGGGAGATTTTTTTCAATCCTGGTGGTTCAAATCCGACTGGGCAGATAAACGCGACCACGAACACACCGATTGGACAAATAAGATCGGAATTAGGATTTTGTCGGCAGCAGTTATACAATGGTGTGGGAACTGGCGATGCAAATCAAATGATACTACCTGGTCCTAAAGGTACAGATTATAAATGTTATATTGAACCTGGTGACGGTGTTGCTGGTAGTGGCAATGAGATGATTCCTACTATTTCATTTTCGCGAATTGTTGCGAGAGCGGGAGTTGGTGGTTATCCGGCGACGGGATGGCGAGACGGCATCCGCACGGGACTGTGGGGTGCTGCAACCCTTTTAAATGATGCAAATGTATTTGGTGCATCTTATTTGGTATCAGATAATATCAAACTGGAATGTCAAATTGATAAATTAAATTCCTTCATATTTCGGTTGTATCGTTCAACGGTTGGCGCACCGGGGACATGGATTGAGGCAGCACGCCCAATTACATCAACAACTGCATCCACAGGTCCGTTTATCGTTGGGCAGGACGGCGACCTTACGAAAGCGGTTCCATCTAATATTAAAGAAAGACATTTTGGATTACGACCAGTTTATGGTCTAAGTGCTGGTGGATTTTATCAGCGTGCGAGATATCGGGCATCAGGTATAAATGATAGAGATGATTATGCTGACCATTCTGATAGTTTAACGAGCACGGCGAGCGATGAGCGTGATGAGGGATATTTGGCGGAAGATGAGGTTTATGTGGATGTTGATGGAGAGGAAGGACCTGTCGGCGCCATTCTTGGTGCGCCAATTAATGCTCTCCAAACCCTATTTAAATTTGGGCATATTGACGTGGGTTCATATTGGAAGGCGAATACGGCAGCGGTGGGCAATCCACCAAATAATCTAATACCAGCAATAGATTTCACACCACCTGGGACAACAAATGATTTACTTGGATTTTATTTCCCGGCGATTGCTGCTGGCGGCACAGTTCCTGAACGCTCTGAGGGTGCATGGCAAAGAAGAAGCACTTTTGCAAATACGTTTCCACTCGGTCCCTCACAGCAAGTTCCGGTTGGGTCGGATACTTCGTTAACAATGGTTGTTGAATTAATTGACTTCAATATAACAGGCAAGATTGGCGGTGATTTGGGGGACGATGCGAAGATAATTGCCGTGGTTCCCCAGCAGGAATTGCAGGTGTCGGTATCAACTGGCGCTAATATTTTACACTACGAACCTAGTAACTTGATTCCAATTGAATTGAATATCGCACAGGACCAAACCGTGTATAGTTTGACTGCTGTGCTGAGGAATATGGATGGTAAAATAGTTTCAACTCTTGAACCGTCTACTTTTATAACATTACTTCACAAGCGTGGCGAGTCCGAAAAACTTGCGGAGGCGCTTGCCGGTGCACTTGAGCGTCGTGAAGACATGATGGCGAACCGCCAGGGTTCGCAGATTGCGAATATAGGCGTGGGTATGCCGCTTGTAAGACCTGGTAATTAGAGAGGTTTATTGAATATAATTTATATTATTAATATATAAATTATGGTTACGATTACAGAATTAAAAGAAAAAGCAAAACAATATGGGTTGAGTGGACATTACAAGTGGTCAAAGCCAAAATTGCAAGAGAAGATTGACAAGATTGAAACAGCACCAGGATATAGAAAGAATAGGATTGGATATGAAATGTCAAGGGTTAGAGCGAATGCTAGAGAGATTGGAGTGCGTGTTAAAACAAGCACATTGATAAATAAGAAAATAGATATCTTTAGAAAAAATGAAGAGGGTGAATTGGATCTAATTTGCAGTGTTGGTTTGCCAGGGCAAGATGACTTCACCCTGCACCAAAACGAAAAGAAACGTTTAGTATGGATTGCAAATAATCAAAAATCTGTAAATAATGAGAAAGGTATTGCAGCATGGTATCATTATAAATTATTGTGGAATTAAACATCGCAAGGCGCGCTGGTGACCAATATCAGTACGGATGCTAACCACCTGATTTGTTTTTAATATTTTATTTCTGAAATGCCGGATGGCAGGATCTACCCACTCCAGTTTACAAGCGGTGCAAACGACCTCTTCAGCGTGGATGCAAAGGGGATGGGCGTTGAGTCCTTTCTTGGTATCACAGACCCTACTACAGATACAACAGTTAGGGTTCATTATAGGTTATACAGTATATATTTCTAAGTTCAATTTTGATTGTAGAGAGAAAAGAAATAAAAAATATACAAATGTACAATTATATTTTTATTATTTAATTATTATTTAATTCTCTCTACACTCACTCGGGACATGGGCAGCAAGGAGGCAAGTCTTTAAAGGAACGCACCCAGCGTTGTATTTGCCTAGCACGAACATACAAATAGACGTCCTGCAACTTCAAGAATCGGTCTACATCTTCTCGTCGCCAATCATCCCAAATGTTCCAGTCGTCGTCGTCGTCGCTTGCGGTGCGCCACGAAGGGTCATCTCCGGTGAGTCCATACCACATCTCAGTATTATATAAATATCCTTTGTCCCATTCATACCAAGTGCAAGTTGTGGTTCCCGACCACGAGGGCGTTTCGGTGCGTGGAATACCGTAGCCAATCATAATTTTACACTCATATATATATTGCAAAAAAAGCATTTCAATTTTTCAAAGAAATCCAAAATTAAAAATATACAAATGTACAATTATATTTTTATTATTTAATTATTATTTAATTCTCTCTACGCAGTCAACCAAGCAGCCAAGGCATCGCGGTTCTTCTTGCTCTTGAACCAATAGGTCTCACGCGGCGCGTCCCTCAACACCAACCCAAACATGAACGACAGCGGGTCATTCGGCGGATGGTTCTGTCTGAAGATTCCGATGCTGAACCACTTTTCTCCCAAGTGCTCAGCGTCCACGCAGCGCAGGTATTCTTTGTGCAACCGCGCCACTACCGCCTTCCTGCCGCCCGCCGCCGCCACCCTTTCCGCGCCGTTCGCGGTCATATTCTTCTCCATCATCTCGGCGAGTGTCTTCTTCTCGTCCTTCCAATACTCGTTCCAACCATCGCCAGCACGACAATCCTGCATAGAATGCGCGCCGATCCCATTCCTCGCCCAAATCCACCGGCACATGAACAGCTTGACTCCTTCACCGGCGAAGTGGGCTTCTTGCTCTGCAAGAAACCGTGCAGTATCGTTCGTGTCAAACTCCTCACGTCCGCCGGTGTGGCGTCCCACACCAGCTATGTGTAGAATAGCACCCCGGTCAGGCGCCGCCACCGCCGCGTGCACCGCCTCCGTCACCTCTGCCGCCGTCACGCGCCGCACCCGCACCTGCTGGCGCTGCCGTTGCTGGTTGCGCTGCTGCTGCTTGTGCTGTTGCTTCTTGTAGTTGGGCATATTTTAAATACGATTGTTGTTCTTGATATTGAGATTGGTTATGGGGTGAAATCCATATCAATTTTCTCTTTTTTGAGAAAAGTTTTCAAGGGGTCATTTAGTATGCTCATTATTAGAATAGTTTAATTTAATTATATAAATAATATTATAGATGACTAGTTATGGTGTGGAGAATACTAGAG
>Ga0209482_1001435_pt1 | contig 16390 bp, 15 predicted proteins | sample CoawatmetaG10DNA_FD_187512 | JGI IMG/M metagenome (GOLD analysis project Ga0209482, IMG submission 187512) | Marine microbial communities from the West Antarctic Peninsula - Coastal water metaG104-DNA (SPAdes) (version 2) | ecosystem: Environmental > Aquatic > Marine > Coastal ...
TTTTTTTTTTATTTTTATTTTTATTTTTATTTTTTTAAATATTTATCAATACCATTAGTACTCCAACATAAACGATTATTTATAGTATTTAGATATATTTGATGATTTATTTCCAACATACTCCTTGAGTTGCCTTCATGATGAATATGATAAGCAAGCCCTTTAAATCTTAAATCTCTTCTCTTTTTACCTGAATGAAAAAGTTTTGCAGCAAATTCACTATCTTCTCTGCCCCAGCCAATAAAATCTTCATTAAAGCCATTAACGCTTATACAGTCATTTTTAAAAAATGCCATATTGCAGGTTTGTAACATGTCTAAAGTTTTAAAAACCCTTCTTCCCGAAAATAAATAATAAAGCAGGGGTGATCTTAAGCTTTTTCTTTTATTTTTTATTCCATTTTCGAATGATTTAAAAGTATATTGTTTGTTTTTTAGAATTTCATTTGCCTTCTGAGAGTTAAGTTTGACCCGCACACCCTGAACAAAGTATCCAGGTTTAGCATAATGAAAATGGTCGAGTACAAAATCTTTATGAAGAATCATATCTCCATCAATTACTATAATATAGTCTCCCTTTGCTTTTGCAATTGCCCTATTTCTAGCTTTAGCTGCTCGAAATCCTTTGTCTTCATGCCACGAATGAATTATAGGAAAAGGTGATTTTACTGTTAGCTCTTGAATCAATTCTCTTGTATTATTATTACTGCCATCGTCGGCAATAATAACCTCTATAGGCGGATAACTTTGATGGAGCGTACTTAAAATAACCAATTCAAGTGCACTTTCCCAGTTATAAGTGGTAATTATTAAACTACAATTCATATGTTTACTCTACAAAAAACTGTTAATTCCATTATTGCACCACTTAGAATTATTATTAATTACAGATTTTAAGAGCAAATCATTTTTTCTCAAAGAAGCCCTAGTATTTTCGATATGCCATAAGTGGAATTGTATTGCATTAAAACGCAGATTCTTACGAATAATACCATTATTCAATAAACGTGCAGCAAACTCGCTATCTTCTCTGCCCCAACCCTCAAAATCATTATTGAAGCCATTAATATTGACATAATCATCTTTATAAAGCCCCATATTACAAGACTTAATTCTACTTAAATATTTCTTCTTTTTCGAAAATAATTTTGATAAAAAATCAGAATGAATCATGTTTTTACGATTTTTAACACCATGAGATAGAAAAGAAAAAATCATACTCATTTTTTTAAGCGCTACTTTAGTAGTTTCTTCATTCAATAGTACACGTGTGCCTTGAATGAAATAACCTATTTCTGCATTTTTAATGTGGTCTTGAATAAATTTTGGATGCAGAATCATATCACCATCAATTAAAATAAGATAATCAGCATTTGATTTTGCAATAGCTTTATTTCTTGACTTTGCCACTCTAAAGCCTTTATTTTTTTGCCATGAGTGAGTAATTTTTAAACAGGTAGATAATTGAAAAATTTTAATTAAATCTTTAGTGTCATTATTACTTCCATCATCAGCAATAATAACCTCTGATGGCAAGGTAGATTGACTCTCAACACTTTTCAATACTAGTAATAATGCATTGGGTCTGTTATAAGTAGTAATGATTAAGCTTACACGCATATAATGTATTTAAATCCTAAATAATTAGGTAACATTTTTACCAGATAAACTTACTTTATATATCAAGCTATGAAAATTTCAGTCTATATCATTGCTTATAATGAATCAGTAAAAATTCGTGACTGTATAAACAGTGTTTTATGGGCTGATGAAATTATTTTAGCTGATTCTCATAGCACTGATGGGACTACTGAAATTGCTGAAGAATTAGGTGCCAAGGTTGTACATATAGAATTTAAAGGCTATGGTGACCTTCGTAATCAAGCTATTTTGAATTGTACTGGAGACTGGATTTTAAGTTTAGACTCAGATGAGCGCTGCACTCCAGAGGTGCGAGATGAAATATTATCTCTTATAAAAAACTCTCCGCTTGATATTTATCGAATTCCCAGAAAAAATTTCTTTATGGGTAAGTGGATTAAACATTCAGGTTGGTACCCAAATTTTAGACAGCCACAATTATTTAAAAATGGAAAAATGAGCTATGATTCAAAACCTGTCCATGAAGGATTTATTAGTCATAGCAATAAAAAAATTGGTAATATAAAAAATATTATTTGGCAATTTCCTTTTAAAAATATTGAAGAGGTCATTTCCAAAGCTAACCGTTACTCCTCGCTTGGTGTTTCAAAACTTCAAGAAAGAGAGATAGTTGGAAGTGTTTCTAAAGCATTTTCACATGGATTGTGGGCTTTTATTAAGCATTATATTTTTAAGCTTGGTTTTTTAGACGGAGGCGCAGGGTTTGTTATTGCTTTTGGTAATTTTGAAGGTACTTTTTATCGCTACCTAAAATTGACTGAAGCACAATCAAATTGGCAAACTCCTAATGTTCAAAAAATTCATAAAATAAACTCATGATTATTCCTGTTATTTTATCTGGTGGAGCTGGAACGAGACTATGGCCCCTTTCAAAAAAACTCTTCCCAAAACAGTTTCTAAATTTAATTAATGATACAACCCTATTTCAAGACACAATTTTAAGATTACCAGATGACATGCCTGATCCATTAATTATTTGTAATGAGGATCACCGTTTTTTAGCAGCCGAACAATTAAGACAGATTAATAAAAAGTCAAGTGGTATTATTCTTGAGCCATTCGGGAAAAATACTGCCCCTGCAGTTGGACTTGCGGCCCTTAATTTACTTAATAATCAAAAAGACTGTACTCTTTTAATATTATCAGCAGATCACTATATAAAAGATATTAAAGCCTTTCATAATGCAATAAAAATTGCAGAATCTATAGCAGAAGGTGGAAAATTAGTTACTTTTGGAGTCTTACCTACTAAACCAGAAACTGGATATGGTTATATTGAAGCTAACTTATCTGAGGAGGCCGAGCATTACGCTGTTAAATCTTTTACCGAAAAACCCAGTCTAAACAATGCACAACTATATGTAGATAATGGGAATTATTTATGGAATAGCGGTATCTTTATGTTTAAAGCGTCCATTTATCTAAAAGAACTTAACAAGTTTGAACCAAAAATATTTTCTGCCTGTAAAAAATCTCTATCAATTAACCAAAATAATTCTGACTTTATTCGTATTGATAATGATAATTTCAATGCTTGCCCTAATAAATCTATTGACTATGCAGTTATGGAAAAAACAACTAATAGTGTTGTGGTTCCTTTGCGAACTGAATGGAGTGATATTGGTTCTTGGGAGTCATTATGGGAATTAAAAAATAAAGATAATAATGGTAATGCAATTGAAGGCGATGTCATACTAGAAGAAGTGAAAAACTCATTCATATCTAGCTCAAGTCGTTTGGTTTCTGCAATTGGTGTTGATAACCTAGTTATTATTGACACACAGGATTCACTATTAGTTGCTAATAAAAAATATTCTCATAAAATAAATACTATTGTTAATAAGCTAAATAAAGCCAGTAGAAAAGAGACTGACCTTAATAGAAAGGTTTATAGGCCATGGGGATATTATGACTTGCTTGATTTTGGAGATAATTTTCAAGTAAAGAGATTATCAATTAATCCTGGGTCAAAAATATCTCTTCAAAAGCATCAGCATAGAGCTGAGCATTGGATTGTAGTTAAAGGATTAGCAACTATCACTTGTGGTGAAAAAACAACTGAATTGAAAAGAAATCAATCAACTTTTATACCAAGGGGAACAGTCCATAGACTTGAAAATAGACAAAGCACAAATCTAGAAATAATTGAAATACAAACTGGAGAGTATTTAGGCGAGGATGATATTATTAGAATAGAAGATGATTATGATCGGAATTAGCTGCTTCAGTGTATTTTAATATGACATCGTCAACAGAAATGTTATTAACATCAATCGAGTCAAATAATGGAAATGACTTACATGATATAGTAAGTTGCAACTCTACTTGAAGCCTAGCAAATAGAGGAATAATTTTTGTATCAAGAGCATTTGCTGCATGCATTAAACCACCATCACAACATAATAACAAATTAGCTTGGCTGATTATTTGAGCTGTTTGATTAAAAGTAAATTTTGCAACGTAACTTTCCAAATTTAGAGTTGGAATTTTTTCTAAAATTACTTTTTCTGAATCTTTTGCGTTTTCAGAACCTAGAAGAATTAGCTTTAAATTATTATCTATTAATAACAATTGCTCAATAACTTTATCCCAGTTATTGTAAGTCCTGTACTCCCACTCACCTCCAATGACTATAGCTACAAATTTTGTTGGTAATTTAAGTGATTTTATAAGTTCATCATCATTAGTAGATATTGACAATGAACATTTAGCTTTATTATTTATATCACTCTCAGAATATGGATATCCTAACAAACTATTGATTTGATGAAAGCTAAACAAAACACGATTTACTTCAGGACCATTGAAATACCCGTACAGTCCCACAAAAGGAACTAAAGGAGCGACATCAGTCTTAATCTTAATACTTGTCGTACTATATGAATCAATAATGACAAGATCATAGCAAATGTTTACTACTTCTTTTTTATCAGTAAAAACAGAAGAAAAAGATAAATCACTATGATAAAGATGTGCATTTTTTTTATCAGTCAATAAATCAACTTTTTTATCAAATAGTAACGTACGGCTCGATAAATCCATCAAACTATCACCTAAACTTGGCGCTGAAAAATTAATCCAAAGAATATTTAAATGCTCTCCAGAAATTTTAAAAACTTCTAGCGAATGCTGTCCTTTAAAAAAAATATACAAGTATCTCTTGAAATATTTAATCCAAGATTTGGTAGTTGATTTTTTTTTAAGAAATTCTCTAGTGTAGTTTGGAATTTCAAATTTAAATGGTAGGGTATGTATCTTTTTATATTTGAACATTTTTATACCAATTATTTACTTCCTCAAAAACTATTTTAGGATTAATATTATTTAAGCATTCACTAATACCTTTATCATCACAACCAGCATTACCACAGGCTACACAATTCATATTAGCTTGAAAAATTGTAACATTACCATAAGTTTGAAGTGGCTTATCATGGGTTGCTGATAATTTTAGATCAGATGACCAAGGAGACCACATTCTTAAATTAGTCGGACCAAATATTGCAAAAATACGCTTATTTTGTGAGGCTGCAATGTGCATATTTAATGTGTCCATACCAATGTATCCTAGTGATAATTTACTAAGAGCAAAAAATTCATCTAGGGAAGTCTCACCAATAAAGTCAACTAAATTAGGTAAGGATGGTAAATTTTTTTTAATCTCTAAATCAATAGCATTATTACCTCCAGTCATTATAATAAAAACACCTAATTTACTCAAATATGATAGAAGAACATCTCGCAAATGTTGTGGGTAAATTTTATATTGGTACTGAGCAGATGAATGAAATAACACAAAATCTGAGATATTCCTATCTTTTAACTTATCTTTAACCTTTAAAGTAACCTCTCTAGAGACATCGATATCATAACTTGTAATATTATCACTAATTTTTAAAAAACTTAAAGGCTGAAGATTGTTGGTTAATATATGTCGAGACTGATCAAAAAAGTAATAATGAGTTAAGAGTATTTTTTTCCACCAAGATTTCTTTCTGTCAATTTCAACAGCACTAATTGATTTTTTTCCAGCCATCAATGCATAGAAAACACTTCTATCACTTGCTGTAAGATTAATACTTAAATCATATTTTTTAAAAATTTTTAATATAATATCTTTCTCTTGCCTCCATCTATTTTCTTTCTTCAATCGATATGAAAAAGTATAAATATTTTTTATGAAAGGCATTAATTTAGCTACTGAAGTAGTGTCGTCATTAACAAGAAGATCAATCTGAGGAGTTTCATAATTCTCATAAAGCGCTTTAATAAGTGAGGAGCTTAAAAAAACATCTCCATTTGAGCGCTGGATTATTATGAGTATTTTTTTAATTTTTCTCAAAATCTTTATACAAAAATGCACTAAAGAAAATAAATACTAAGGTTGTAAAGTGCCCTAAAAGATATGAATCACTCAACATTAATACTAAGAACAATAATGGTAGTGTAATGCCAACATCTCTAATAAACTTACTTGATGACTTGTAAGAATATTTAATTTGATAGTAAAAAATACTTAATAAACTAAACAATCCCACTAATCCCAGCTGAGTTAAAACTAAAGTATACATATTGTGAGGATTTTGCGTTTCTGGCATTTTAGGTGAATTAATTTTATTAATTTTAGAATATTCAGCTGGAAAATCACCTGTACCAACACCAATTATTGGATTTTTTTTAATCACTTGCCAAGAATTTATTGCATAATTAATTCTAATACCAATGGAGCTTCGCTCTTCATTACTATAGTGAGTTATTTCTTTTACTGCCAAGTCAACTCTTTTTTGAAAGAGATCACTTGCTTGGTAAGCAGTAAAAAATATTAACGGAATAGCTATTATTATTGTTATAAATGCACTAATTCTTTTTTTGTCTAGCACTTGAATAATTAATATTGAAAGCATTACAAAAAAAGCAACATGTCCCGCACGACCCCCCGTAATAAACATATTAATAGACATACTAATTGCAAAAAAAACGTAAAGAGAGTAAATAAAGTTTGTTATTTTTTTATTAAAAAATAGCTCATGCATTACAAGATATATTGCAATTGTTAATATTGGATTATAAGAAATATGATTCATAAAAGGGGTTGGATTTTCAACAGATGCATTTTTAAATGGCTCCAGTATTTCAAACCAAATAAGGTATGAAAAAATTTCAGTGGCTGTAATTGCTAGTAAAAATGAAGAGACATAATACTTAATATAGTCTTTTCTAACAATTGAAGTAAGAACTGGAAGTAATAATAAAAAATACCACATTTTATGAATAATGTGGAGGCCCCATTTCAAATCTTCAGTCCACAACAATCCGACCACATGAAAACTAAAAAAAGCTATTGAAACTAACATTAGTTTATTATTAATTACTTGATGAAGTTTAGATTTATAGTTTCCAGAAAATAACCATACTAAACAAATAATCACAATGATTAAATTAGCGCCAAAAACCGTTAACGGCATTAAAAATGCCAATATAATTAATAGGAACTGGTATGTTTTATCCAGATTTAAACTTTTCAACATGAAGACCTTTTTAGAATTACTATAACTATATTCATTTACATTATACTTATCTTACTTTATGACTATAAAAACTATTTTTCTTGATCGAGATGGTGTTATTAACCAGGATATAGGCTATTTACACAAAATAGAAGATTGTAACTTTATTAATGGTGTTTTTAAAGCTTGTAAGTATTTTAAATCTCTGGGATATCAAATCGTAATAGTTACTAATCAATCTGGAATTTCGCGTGGATACTTTTCAGAGAAAGACTTTCAAATTCTTACTAATTGGATGACCGATCAATTTGAAAGAAATAATATAAAGATTTTAGACGTATTTCATTGCCCTCACTCCCCTGAATCTAGCTGTGATTGCAGAAAACCAAACCCAGGAATGCTCATTTCAGCCAAAAAAAAGTATGGTATTGATATGGATAAATCTTGGATGATAGGGGATAGCGAGCGTGACATAAGAGCAGCTAATTTAGCTGGTATAAAAAAAACAATCCTGGTTAGAAGCGGTCATGAAGTAAACGAACCTGAATCTAATGCAATGTTTTTTCTAGATTCTATTTATCAAGTAAATCAAATCATAATTAATTAAAATTAATATAATAAACTCTTTGCTAGTTTTGCAATCTCGTCAACACTAATATCTCTTATTGAATGATCATTTTTATTTATTCTATAAGGATTTACTTCTGATTTAGATTCAATTATTTTATTATTAGAAGTAACCATAGTATTTCTATGGCCTGGAGTTGGACCAAAAAGAGTTATTGATGGTACATTTAGCGCCCATGCCATATGTGTTGGGCCAGTATCTGGACCTATAATAAGATTAGATTGAGAAACCAAATCTATTAATCCTTCTATAGATAGTTTTCCACATAAAGTTACATGAGGTGCGAGATTTTTTATTTTTTCCGCCAATAATTTTTCTTCAACACTCCCCCAGACAATAAGATAATTTGCATCTAATAAATATGTCAATTTTGCAAAACTCTCAAATGGATATCGTTTTGATGAGTGAGATGCTCCTGGTATTAATATGATATTTTTTTTAATACTAGAAAGGCTTGAGATTAAATTTTCTTTACTTGGAAATAAAAAGGGTAGTTTATGATGAATTTCTTTATTATGAAATGGCAAATTTAAAGCAAATTTCATAAGTTCAAAATTTCGATTAATAACATTATTACCATATCCATATTTAAAAGTTCGATTATATAAAATTGAAGCTATACTCTCCCTTATTGAGTTTTTATCAAACCCTAAGGTGATAGTTGAGGGTATTAACCGAGAAATTACTGCTGACTTAATAAGTCCCTGCATATCAATTACTAAATCATATGGGCCAAGCTTGCGTACTTTGCCTAGTTCTTTTAAAAGCAAAAAAAATGATTTTTTCTGTTTCGCTTTTTTAATATTAACAATATGTACTCTATTAATATCTGGATGGGATTCTAAGAGCTCTTTATATCTTTCATCTACTACCCAATCAATCTCAATTTGTTGGTAATGGTTCTTTATAAACTGCAAAACAACCATTGAATGAACAATGTCCCCTAATGCAGAAAGTTTAACTATAGCTATCTTCATAAAACCATTTTACAACGTCATTCACTTTCCAAGCGCTGCTTATTAAATTTAGCTTTTTAATGATATAATTTACCTAGCTATAATTACTCTAAGAATTGATTCAAATGGATTCTCAAAACAAAGAAGAAAAATCTACTAATTTTATTCGTAATATTATCAATAAAGATATTTCATCTGGCAAGTATGAGAATATTAAAACACGATTTCCACCTGAACCTAATGGCTTTCTTCATATTGGTCATGCAAAATCTATTTGCCTTAATTTTGGTATAGCAAAATATTATGATGGGTATTGCAACCTAAGATTTGATGATACCAATCCTTCTAAAGAGGATATTGAGTATGTTAATTCGATTAAAAAAGATATTGAATGGTTAGGATTTAATTGGGACGGTGAGGTTAAATTTAGCTCGAGTTATTTTAATAGTTTTTATCATTATGCTGAAGAACTTATTTTAAAAGGCTTGGCATATGTATGTTTTTTAAATTCTGATGAAATAAGAAAATACCGAGGTGCTCTTAAAGAGCCTGGCAAAAATAGTCCCTATCGTGACACAGATATTGAGGAAAACTTAAGCCTCTTTAAAAAAATGAAAGCAGGTGAATTTCAAGAAGGTGAGTGCGTATTAAGAGCCAAAATTGACATGTCTTCAAGTTTTATGTGTATGCGTGACCCTACTCTTTATCGTATTCGATTTGAAACTCACCATCAAACAAATGATGACTGGTGTATTTATCCAATGTATGATTTTGCTCATTGTCTAGGGGATGCTATTGAAGGAGTTACTCACTCTTTGTGCACTCTTGAATTTCAAGATAATCGAAGAATTTATGATTGGACTTTGGAAAATTTGGATAATTTTAATACTTCTAATAGGCCTCTTCAATATGAGTTTTCTCGCTTAAGTCTAGAGTATGCAACCACATCTAAAAGAAAATTAAAGCTCTTGGTAGATAATAATCATGTCAGCAGCTGGAATGATCCTAGAATGCCAACTATTTCAGGACTGCGCAGAAGAGGATACACTGCAGCCTCATTGAGAGATTTCTCTGAACGAATTGGAGTTTCAAAAGTTAATAGCTTAACTGATATTTCAATTCTAGAATCATCAATTAGAGATGATCTTAATATTATTGCTCCCCGTTCAATGGCTGTAATCAACCCAATTAAACTAATAATTGAAAACTATCCTGAAGGTAAAATTGAATCCCTTCAAGCGCCAGTTCATCCCCAAAATGAAGTGATGGGTACCAGAGAAATTTTCTTTAGTCGTGAGATATATATTGAAAAAGATGACTTTTTAGAAGAAGCCCCAAATAATAAATATAAACGATTATCAATAAATAAAGAGGTTCGCCTTAGAAATGCCTACGTTGTCAAAGCAACTCATTTTGATAGTGATAAAGATGGTAATGTAAAATCTGTCTATTGTACTTATGACTCAAAGACACTAGGGGTAAATCCATCAGATGGAAGGAAAGTCAAAGGTGTTATTCATTTTGTTGAATCAAGCAAAGCTGTTAGTGCTGAATTTAGAATATATGATCGACTATTCTTAGACTCAAATCCTGCCCAATTTGATGATTTATCATCTTCAATTAACCCCAATTCTCTTGAGATCAAAAATGGTTTTGTAGAGCCAGATTTATCAGATGCTAAATCTGAAATAGCATATCAGTTTGAACGAGAAGGTTATTTTTGTAGGGATAGTGAGTCTGAAGGGCTAGTATTTAATAAAACAGTTGGGCTCAGAGATATCTGGAATTAATAATTCATTTTTTGAAGCCAATCATTCACTTGCTTTACTTCTGAGTGCTTAGTTGTATCAATCTGAAGAGGGGTTACTGAAACAAAGTTATTAGCAATTGCATGGAAATCTGTACCCTTTGAATTGTCGTCCTCCTTGCCATTTTCACCAATCCAATAAAGAGATGTATCCTCTTTATCCTTAATACTTGATTCAGATTTATGCCTACTTCCTAGGCGAGTACTCTTAATACCTTTAATTTCACTAAGAGGAATATCTGGAACATTAACATTAATAATTGTGCTACAAGATAGTTGAGATTTATCAATTTGAGTAACTAATCTCTTAGCAATTTCTCCCGCTGTTTCGAAGTGATTACACTCCCAACTAGCCAATGATATGGCAATTGAGGGAAGTCCTAAAAATCGCCCTTCTATAGCGCCTGCGACAGTTCCAGAGTAAATGGTATCGTCTCCAAGATTTGCTCCAAAATTAATACCAGTAACCACTAAATCAATTGGCTCCTTTATAAAACCACACAATGCTAAATGAACGCAATCAGTTGGCGTTGCATCTATTGCAAAAATATTTTTCTCAATTTGAATTGGCTTTAATGGCTTTCCAAGAGTTAATGAACTACTTGCCGCAGACTTATTCTCACTTGGAGCAACAACAATTACCTCTGCAATTTCACTTAGTGATTTTATAAGTTGTTTTATACCCTTGGCTTGGTAACCATCGTCATTACTTATAAGAATTCTCATTAACTTATTGTTAATGCAATCTTATCTTTGCTCACACCTACTTTAACTGTTCCACCAGAACTTAACTTGCCAAAAAGAAGTTCATCAGCGAGAGGTTTGCGCACCTCCCTTTCAATTAATCTAATCATTGGACGGGCGCCCATCATAGAGTCATAGCCATTTTCTGCAAACCATTTTCGAGCTGCATCAGAAACAATCAATGAAACATTTTTTTTCTCAAGAACATCTTCAAGCTCAAAGAGAAATTTATTGACTACATATACAACAACCTCTTCATTAAGTTTATTAAAGTAAATAATTTCTGAGAGTCGGTTTCTGAATTCTGGAGTAAATATCTTTTTAAGCTCACCTTCATAATCAAGTGAATGATCTTGCTCATTAAATCCTATGGAAGCTCTTTGAACATTTTGAGCTCCAACATTAGAAGTCATAACAAGTATCACGTTACTAAAGTCGATTTCACGGCCGTTAGCATCAGTAAGCTTTCCATGGTCCATAACTTGTAATAGAATATTGAAGATATCTGGATGAGCCTTCTCAATTTCATCCAATAAAAGAACCGCATAAGGATTACTATTTACTGCCTCAGTTAACAGACCTCCCTCATCATAACCTACATACCCTGGAGGAGAGCCTATTAGTTTGGAAATAGCATGCCTTTCCATATATTCAGACATATCAAATCTTAATAACTTCACACCCATAATCCTTGAGAGCTGCTTACAAATTTCAGTTTTACCAACTCCTGTAGGGCCAGCAAATAAAAAAGAGCCCATTGGTTGTTCAACTGGAGAAAGTCCAGAGCGAGACAATTTTATAGCGGTTGATAGAGATTCAACTGCACTATCTTGTCCAAACACCCCTAACTTAAGATCACTCTCTAGGCTTTTAAGTAAAGATTTATCATCACTAGTGACTTGACGTGAAGGAATACGGGCTAACTTAGCGACAATATTTTCGATATCAGGTACACCAATATTGACTTTACGCTTTGATTTAGGAAGTATCTGCTGAAGAGCACCAACCTCATCAATGACATCAATCGCTTTATCTGGAAGACGTCTGTCTCCAATATGTCGATGCGTTAACTCTACTGCAGAAACTAAAGATGCAGCTGAATATTTAACCTTGTGGTGTGATTGATAGTATTTTTTTAGTCCATGTAAGATTTTGATTGTATCTTCGACTGAAGGCTCCTCAATATCGACTTTTTGAAAACGCCTAGTAAGAGCATGATCTTTTTCAAAAATCTTACGATATTCATCATACGTTGTGGATCCTATACACTTAAGTGATCCATCTGCAAGTGCTGGCTTAAGGAGGTTAGACGCGTCTAAAGAACCACCAGAAACACTTCCTGCACCAATTAGAGTATGAATTTCATCAATAAAAAGCACTGAATTCTTATCTTTTTCTAAATCTGTAAGAACTGACTTTAATCGCTTTTCAAAATCACCCCTATACTTAGTACCAGCAATTAGTACCCCAACATCTAGAGAATATATAGTTGTATTTTTTAGAATTTCAGGAACTTGTCCATCTACTATTCTCTTAGCTAAGCCTTGGGCAATAGCAGTCTTACCAACCCCAGCCTGGCCAACAAGTAATGGGTTATTTTTACGTCGTCTTGATAAAATTTGAACAGTTCTAAGAACTTCTTCTTCCCTACCAAGTAGAGGATCAATCTCACCAAGTCTAGCTTTTTCACATAAATTAGTTGTAAAAGATTCAAGAGAAGAAGGCTTAGCCTGCTTATCAACTTCAACTTTTTTTGTTTCTTCAACTGGATTATCAGCTAGATGAGAAGAAATTCCTTCCATAACATCTAACCTAGAGATATTATTTAATTTAAGCATGTAAACAGCGTGGGATTCTTTTTCAGAAAAAATACTAACAAATACATTCATCGCGTTTACAGAATTTTTTTGAGCGGACTGCGCCTGATAAACACTCCTTTGAAGAACTCTTTGAAAACCAACTGTTGGAACGATATCTATTTCTGCATCTTCAGAGATAATAGGAGTGTGTGAGTCAATATATTGATCAAGCTCAGCGCGAAGCTCATCAATGTTGACTCGCTTACCTCGAAGAAATGCAATAACTTCATCCATATTAAGAAGGGCTAGTAATAAATGCTCTACTGTTACAAACTCAAGGCGACGATTTCTAGCCTCAGTCATCACCATATTGATTTCTTGCTGTAATCCTTGTTCAATCATAAAATACTATTTTTGTTGTTAATTTAATTAATGCTTAATTTTAACATTACTAAAGGCAATTTGAATAAAAATAAAATTCAAATTACTCTAAAAAATAACTAGATAGATCTCAATTTACTTTCAAAATCTTCCCTGTTATGATAACCACCACAAAGTTGGCGATAACCTGTCAAAGATGAGCGCGCATGAAGTAGTCGCCAATTATCAAACGTTAATACTTTTCCAGGATCCAACATAAACTCAAATTGGCGACTAGAGTCATTTGCTAGATTATGAAATATTTTATAAGCGTCATAAAACTTAACCATTAGGTCATTTTCCAACCTAAAAGGAGCACGATCATGATTATTAAAGCTTACTTGAATAACATCACCATTATCATTGACTCGAAATAATGGTCGATGTGCCTCTAAATATGTATCTGGCTTGATATAACGCCCAGGTATATTAATATTACACAGAATATTAAATGCATCAGGATTCTCATGTCTCATCTTTTCTGCAATTGCAAGGCCGTCAATTAATTGATTTTCTCCACCAATAGAATCTCTTTTTATACAGTGCAAAGTTTGAAGTCCTGGTGCATCATTAACGTATGTTCCATCTGTGTGAGGCTCAATTGATAACGAGGTAAAAGCAGTATCATCAGGATTTTCTAATTTATTATCCCAAACAGAAAACCCACCAAAAATGGAATTTCTAATATAAGCCATTCTCTCCATAAGTTCTTTTGTTGCCTCTGGATTTTCAGGCACACCTATTACTAAAGCAAAACCAACTGTTTGAATATGATTTAACCAAGTTTTTACTCCTCCGTCACTCATAAGCTTCTGATAGCTTATTTCAGGAAAGTCTTTAATTTCATTTGAGGAATTCCATACATTAGAAGAGTTCAATGCATATGACTGAGGAAGGATTGGAACTGACATAGTTTGGAGTAGTTCAAAAGAAAGGCTACTTTCAGATTGATCACCCCATTTAATAAAAATACTTTCAGAAGGGCCATCAAGCCATGCATTATTAACAATATTATTTAATGGCTCACTAAATAAATCAATCTGACGTTGTTTTGTATCTGGATGCAAATCTTCTTTACTTTGGCTATGGTCTCTAAGCCAAAACCAAGGATAATTGCTCAAGGAATTATCACTCCAAAAAACATTTAAACCCTTATCTAGTGATTCAATAGATTTAATTAACATTTTTTCCCTTATGTAAATTTATACAGTAATAAAATTTTATCATCTCAAAAGACATTAAATTAAAAAATTATATACCTAGCTCTTTTAATACAGCCATCAATGGCTGATCATTTTCTCTAGAATACCCTATCACTTGCTTAACTTTTGTTTGCGCAACATCATATGAATAAGTTCCACATACCGCCTCTCCATCTATGTGAATTTTAAGCATAATTGCTTCAGCAGCTTGAAACTCTTTGTGAAAAAATCTACGCAATACATCCACTACAAACTCCATTGAAGTGTAATCATCATTTAGCAAAATAACATCAAATCGATTAGGTATTTTTGGTTTTTTCTTTATAGTTTTTAGATTGGCCTGATTACTCATTTGATTAGTGTGAAGATTTTTGAATTAATAAAGCTGTTGAAATAAATATAACCAGAATAGATGGTAACATCGAAATCATTAGAGGATTAAACTCAAAGCTTAGGGCCATTGCACTAGCAATTCTTGATAGTAGCTCAAATGACAAACCAAGCGCTATTCCAAGAAATATTTTTCTTCCCAGGGTAACATCTCTAGTTGATCCAAAGATAAATAACATCGCCAATAAAATCATTGCAACAAGCGAGATTGGTTTAATTAATCTCTTATATAACTCAGTCTCAAAAATTCTTGAACGTAATTTATTATCAGAAAAAAATTGAATTTGCTTTATAAGAGTCCAAGTTGTAAGATCTTTAGGTTTCTTCTCTAAGCTATCAATCAAATCCTGATCAAATGAAACTGTTTTATTATAAGAATTTCGCTCTTTTAAAGAAATATTATCAAACAAACTTGAGTCATTAATAGAAAAAATCTCACTATCAATCATTTTTAAAGACTTGCCATCAAATATTGCATCTTTTGATTTAATAACTCTTTCAATCTTATTTGACGAGTTAACTTCAATAACTGTAATCCCGGTAAATATTCTAGCATCAATATTTTTTTTAACATTAATAAAGTTATCACCATCTCTTATCCAAAAACCCTCTTGATTAAAAGATTCACTAGCACCGTTAATGGAGCTTGATCGGACATTTTCAGAAAATTTACTTGATATTGGACCTAAAAACTCACCAATAACAATAAATACAAGTAAAAATATAAGAGCATTTTTTAAGGTGATTGCTGTAATTTTAAATATAGATGAACCAGATACTCGTAAAATAAGAAGTTGGCCTGTTGTTGCTAAATGCCCCATTCCCAAAATACTACCCAATAATATTACTATTGATGCTTGGCTGTATGCAACTTCAGGAAATTGAAAAATAATATACTTAAATGCAGATAGAATAGTGTAATGACCCTCTCCAACAGAATTTAGTTCTGCTAAAAAGTTAAAAAAACTATAAATACTAAGCCAAACTATAAGAACAACTAATGTATAGCTTAAAAGTGTTTTAGCAATATAACGATCTCTAATTTTCATTAAAATATAAAAGTATTAGTAACTGTTTTTAAAAACATATTTTTTATGATTAACTTACAACAAAATAAAATCTTAATAATAGATTTTGGATCACAATATACTCAACTCATTGCAAGACGAGTTAGAGAAATTGGAGTTTACTGCGAATTAGTTCCATATGATGTAAATCCCCATTTTATTGAAAAATTTAACCCTAGTGGCATTATTCTCTCTGGCGGTCCTGATAC
>Ga0209482_1001438_pt1 | contig 16377 bp, 21 predicted proteins | sample CoawatmetaG10DNA_FD_187512 | JGI IMG/M metagenome (GOLD analysis project Ga0209482, IMG submission 187512) | Marine microbial communities from the West Antarctic Peninsula - Coastal water metaG104-DNA (SPAdes) (version 2) | ecosystem: Environmental > Aquatic > Marine > Coastal ...
GCCCTGGTGTGGGGCGACTCCCGCTCCAACTCCCGCCCCCTCTCTCCCCCAGATAATATAAATTTTCTACGCTTCCCTCTTGTGCGTTTATTTGACCGCTTGCGCTTATAAGATGTTTTTTTCCTACGAGACTTTTTTTGAATGTAATGCGATTTTTTTTTGGAATAACCTTTTAAAATATTTCGCCTTTTATGCAGTTTTTTTACAGTTCGTCGTTGCTTCCGAACCATATATATATATATTATTAATATTTTATATTATTATTTTGTGTAGTTTATTTCTGACTAAAATATTCCTTAATAAATTCTTTTGAATAATAATTATTTAAAAATGTGGTTTTCGGCACACTTACCTTAGCAGTTTCTTTGGAAGAAGCAGTTGCTTTCGATGGTTTGCCTATAGGTGGCATATAGCATATATATATATTATTTTGTAACAGAAAACGTTTTTCCGCATCCACAACCACCTTTTGCATTAGGATTTTTAAAATCAAACCGCGAACCCATTGTATCGTGTATAAATGTGACTTCTGTACCAGAAATATATTTAGCACTTTTTCCACAAACAATTATATCTGTACCATCAACATCGATGACAACATCATTTTTTTTGGGAGTGGTTTTTATTGGTTTAATAAAATATTCTAATCCACTACACCCGCCGCCTTTCACGCCAATTAATAGTGGGGTATTGTTTAACCTCTTTGACAAATATTGTAGTTCCCCTCGAGCTTGTTTGCAAAATGTCAAGATTGCGCTCATATAAAATAGTGCTCATAATAAATAGTGCTCATAATAAATAGTGCTCATAATAAATAGTGCTCATATTAAATAATATAAAATAATATTTATATATTTTATATGCCAATATATCTCAAAATAATGGATCAAACTGCAGGAGAGAGGAATGGCATCTTACCACACAAACATTCTAACAAAACCTCATGGGATGGGAATACAATGGATATTGACATACCACGCAGGGGAGATAACAGGTCTACGAAACTTAATAACACAGATATTATTAATATATTAGGTCGTTCATGTAATAAAACTCCTTTAGAAAAAAGATTAAGTAGAATACTGACTATTAGAAAAAAAACTCGCGGTAACAAACGGAAACGATGTCCAGCTGGAATAAACACGCGACGTCGACGCATGCGTAAACAACAAAAATCTTCTACGCGGCGTAGAAATTATGGTAGGCGGCGGTCATGCAGACAATCCAGAAGACAACAAGTACATTTTTAACATAATAAGTTAGTGCATATTAATGTTTCCGAATAATCCTAAGAATTTCAATATCACGCTCGTCGCTTAGCGTTCTGGTTCGACGAACCAGTTTAAATTCCTTCGCTTCGGATTTTTCCATTTGCTGCATATATCGTCCGGAAACATATAATAAATCGCACTCTTTTTCTTCATGATATACGCAATCAATATTCAACCCATTTCGTCTGTTATTCTTTATATATTTTATATATTGTATGAAATTATCAAAGCTATTATCATTAAAAATAACAACATGTATACAGTCACATCGCTTGATCTTTTTTCCATTACCATAAATATCATGAATAAAATATTGCATCTCACAATCGTTATTTTTCGCGATTGTGCGTTGTTCGTCACGGAACATGGTAAGAGCGGATTTTTTGCTAATGTCGAACGAGAATTCTATGAGCCCATTATATTATCTAAAGATTACTAAATTACCAATTATTTAATGATAAAAAATAAAATTGATAGTGCAATATTTTTTAATAATATTACAATCCCGCAAATATCAATCATGCTTGCACATAAAAACCCCCACGAACGCGACGCATGTATTTCATTTGAGGAAGGACCACATATTTATACCATCGACGGTGATAGCGATTACACCTCGGTAACCACGTTCAATCACAGACATTTTGAAGGATTTGATGCGGATGCAATTATCACAAAAATGATGTCCAGGAAGAATTGGTCCAATAGTAAATATTTTGGGCAAACGCCCGAACAAATTAAGGAAGGTTGGGAAGCTAACCGTGACGCCGCGGCCACCGCAGGCACCAAAATGCACTACGATATTGAATGTTACTATAATGATATTCCACATGAAAATAACTCTGTTGAATATACGTACTTCAAAAATTTCTTAGCGGCGTTTCCGGACTTGCGTCCTTATCGCACCGAGTGGATGATCTGGGATAAGGAGCTTAAATTAGCGGGGTCAATTGATATGGTGTATGAAAATCCTGATGGTTCGCTTATGATTTATGATTGGAAGCGGTCGAAGGGAATTGTCAAAACAACACCATGGGCAAAATCGTCCACCACCGAATGCATTGAACATATTCCAGACACAAATTTCTGGCATTATTCGCTCCAATTAAACACGTACAAAGCTCTCATTGAGAAGAATTACGGTAAGAAAGTCACCGATCTGTTCTTGGTCTGTCTTTATCCTGAAAATAAGAATTATCAAATGATGCGCGTGCCCAATCTTCAGTCCGAGGTTTCTGATCTATTTGAAATGCGTTTGAGAGAACTGAAAATGTGTCAGTAGAAATATGTTGTATTATGACTTAAACATTTATGTTATTTTATAATTATACGATGGATTTTTTATATGACAAAATCCCTTATATTTTCGCATTAGGCGGTATCTTTGCAATGGGCTTATTATTTAGTTGCACAGTTGTAGGCCACGTGCTTCATGAGGATGAGATAACTAAAAAAGTGCTATCTATCGAGGCGGAGGCGGAGATGGAAAAGCGTTTTAAACAGAGGGTATATGAGGGGTCTTTTTATAAAGAACTTGAAACTCTAGAAAATATTGATTTGACAAAAACAGATATGGACAAATTAGCCAAGCTTTATATTACAGAAGATACGCCATCTGGAAAAATCAAGATTTGTTATTCTTGTGAGACGGAAACATTTTGGTATTATAGCAAAAATAAGAATATTTCATATCCTACACTAGACGCAGTAGCGCGTAGGTATGCAGTGAAGCATAATTGTTCACAGATTTGTATAAATTATCGCAAAGAAGTCGAGAAAATAAATAACGCGGCTGTTAAAAAATCATCAGAAGGTCTGGATGAAGACGAATCTAAGGAAGATACCCCATCTATTTATGTGAAACTGAAATCTTATAATAAAGTAGGGAAAAAAAATAATAAATTAGTAACTGTAGAGCGTTCAAACCGGTTCACATACAAAGGAGATATTGTGGAAGATGACGACCGAGAGCAGCGTGAACCAATGCAAAAAATTTCTTTTGCAGAATATAAAAAAAGTTTAGAAAATGACAAAATCAAAACACAGTAATCAAAACACAGTAATCAAAATACAATTATATTATTGAGAAATAAAACACAGTAATAAAACACAGTAATAAAAAATTATTATATTATTGATAAATAAAACCTAACAATAATATAATATGAACAATTCAAAGATAGAGAGAATCGAAAAATCAATTAGTTTAAATAATCGACCTATTTTTAAAAAAATATTAGAAAACTCTGAACCATTGCAGAGCAATGTTGTTGATTTCATTGAAAAAATAGAAAATTACAAAGAAAATATTGTTGACATTATTAAGGCATCTGGAAAAGATGTGGCCATGCTCGCTGGGGCTGCCATGAATAGTGCTATCGAAGTTCCTGTTCAATTAGTAAAATTAAAGTGCCTTCAAGATGTTTTGGTTGAAATAAAATCAAAATTAGAAAATATGCCTGTCAAAGAGTTATATAAAGTATATACAGCTTCTTCACCGATTGCTATTGTTATAACAGGGGTTAAAACAAAAATAGATGATGCTATCAATGAGTTTTTAAGTGAACAGTGCAAAGAAAATATACCGAAACTAATGTCGGTGATTGATGTCGCATATAATGCTGCAAAAGAAGCTTCAGCTGCTATCGATCGCCTTGCTGGTGAAGAGGATGCAGCTGGAAAAAAAAATAGGGTGCTCAACGGCGCGCTGCAGGATGCGCCGACAAAACAACAACTGGCTGCCATCACCATCTACCGCCAGAAATATAAAGCAGGAGATATCATCAGTGATAGTAAAGCTCGTGCAAAAGAAACTAAAAACAAAATATCACAAATTAAAAATGATGCTAAAAATGAATACACCAACTTACAGAAGCTCTCCAACGTCGCAAAGAATAAGGTGAAGACAGAACATATGCTCCTTCAACGCATCGCTGCCAACAAAACAACAACTGGTGCAGATGAAAAAAAAAGTGGTTTAGGTGCATCCTCGACGACATTGATCAGCATCTCTGTAACGCATGGCAAGACGACGCGCGAGCTGGAGAGTCTGGACGCGGGCAGCATGACAGTGGATGAGTTGAAGGCCAAGCTGCACTTACTCACAAATGTGCCCGCCGATATGATGAAGCTGGTCGCGAACGGCAAGACGCTGACGACGGGCACACTCGGCGAGAACAAACTCAAGGAGGGCGCGAAGCTGAGGCTCATTGGCAACACAAAGGCGGAGGTAGCGGCGGCGAATTTGGCTCCAGATGGTGACAGAGGCAAACAGCTGACCGACATTCTCCCAGACGAGATGCAGTACGACCACGCCAACAGCGCCAACCAATCTAATACAGATATACATCATCACCGCATTCCAACAGAAAATATTATAAGAAAGATAGCAGTTACAGCAGGCGGAGCAAAATCTTATATGCGCAAACCTCATCGCCGGCGAACACGACATCACAAAACACAACGCCGGCGAACACGACATCACAAAACACAACGCCGCAGGACACGACATTACAAAACACATCGAAACAAAAAAAAACCGCGTAGGCGCACGATACGCCGAAAGAAGAGACATAAACGCAAAACGCGTTAATCTTCGCATTTATCGCACCATTCTTTAAATCCAATACTTTTTTCAATATCAAATGAAGACTCCAAATGCTCTGATGCTATCTTTAATACCAGTTTTTCTTGCGGCGACATCTGTTCAATATAGAGCGCGATAAGCGGATTAGTGTCTGTTGATTCCATTACTATTGATGTAATTATTTATTATAATTAAATCAATTTTATTGTATTATTTTATTGTATTATTTTTATTGTATTATTTTTATTGTATTATTTTTATGTTGGTTTATTATGTTTTATAAAACATACAAACCGTTTTTTAAATTTTACTTTAGACTCATTCATCATTTGTGTTAATGACGTGTCTATGGTGTAATCATGTTCGATTAACCAGGAAAATAGTACAGCGATATCATCAATGCATAGAAATTCTGATGGTTGGTGCGGGTTATAAACTGCCTGCGCGCATTTACATGGTCCACAGTGATTGTCTCTGGAGTCTTGGAATGGAGATAATTTCGCAATTCGTAGAGGTTTGACAATTTTTTCCAAATGTCCTGCGGGTTTTCTATCAAGAACATAGATATTAATGTAGTTTTCGATGGCATTATCATAAATTGTTTGTGAGCTTAATGTATACATATATATATATATATATATATATATATGTATATATAATGCAATTATATATATTATTTATTTTAATAACTTTAGTAGTATATTATTTATTTTTAAACTGTAATCCACTTGATTTTTCAACAACAAAGAAAGTGACTTTAAATATATTGAAAAACAACGAACCGAATAGAGTTCCAAACACGATTATTTTGAAAAATACAGATGACATATATACACTTTCCTATCCTAAAATTTTCAAACCGGATATTTGTCAAGGGAGTGGCGATGAGGTGAAAATCATTAATAATTATACTGAAGCGGAAAATTATATCAAACATAAAAAATCGTATGAAACAATTATTATCCAAGACATTTGTAGATATTCAAATGAAGTGGGGGTGTCTTACGCTAGAAATCCCCTATCAAAAAAAGGGAAAATTATTTCTATTGTGGAGAGAATAAATAACACGGGGAACAACGCATTAATTTGGGGCGACGACTATTGGGCGGCGCAAAAATATAAAAATTTATATAAAAATAGACCTGATTTAATTACAACTAAATTAGAGAATGAGATTGATAAAATTACAAAAAATATACCAAATCTGTATATTTGTCGTTATGATATAAAGTTTAGAGATGAAAAATCGTTCAAAGAAGGGAATGATTTTCAAATTTTAGAAGTTAATGGAAACATGGGTTATGATTTAAGGGCATATGTGTATCCATATAACATGTTTTGGATACTAAATCCGATCCATATAAAATTTATATTACACCGCATTTTTTTCGGGTTTTGTAATTTGCTGTTATTAAATACTATTAATCCGTTTAAACTAATATATAAAACCCCACAACGAATTTACTTTTCAATCGAATGTAGTGATAGTGAAAAATTACTTGAATCATCTTTTACCTAGTCAGTAGTCAGTAGTCATTTAAACTATGTCTATTAAATATAAAAACTAAAGGCTATGAAAAAATTAAATTGACACAAATTTTTTACTGGTTACCTTTGCGCTCCTCCTCCTCATCAGACAGAGACATTATATATGCAATCAATATTTCCGCCCAGTGTTCTCGTTCGTATTTCGGCATTTATACTATACATTTATACTATACATTTATATATTTATATTATGTGTTTTATTTTAAAAATGTTCGAGGGAAAAAAATTGAAGTGATAATATAGCCTAAAATACTTTTAGTTAACTATGAGCGAGGAAGATACTCACAATTTTGTGGCAACCGATGATGTCGTTGGTGATACAGGAATTTTGAATAAACCATCGGTCTTTCGTTTCAAATTCGCCGAAGAGGTTGTTTCTCAAATTACAAATTTCGCAAAAATCCACCAATATGATAAGCGGGATGATTATCAAGAAGCATGGAAGGAGTGGGTAGATGAAAATGACGACATGATTTTCACCGAACGAAAACGCCTTAATCAATTGGGATACCAAGGGGATGTTGAGGATAAGATGTATAAGGCTGGGCGATATTACTTTAGGAATAAGAGTTCCAGTGATAATGCAGAGAAAACAAATCGCCGAAAATACATTCCCACGTCTCGAGAGCTTATTTGTGCGATGGATGACCATATTAAAATGGGTTGTAGAAAGGAGTTTAAACCATCCGACGGATATGATGATTTTTGTGAAAATTACCGCGAACTTCTTTCACGCGAAATAAATATTACTCTTACTCAAGTCCAGCTCGATGCTGATGAAATGTCAAAGAAAATTAAAAAAACTTATAAAAATAGATACTTTATTCTTACTCGCAAACAGTAAAACATCTGAACAATTTTGAAGGCATTCTAGTTGAGTTTCTAAAAGTTGAATTTTGAATCAACTTTTTTAAAGTTGAGGTTTGAATCAACTTTTTTAAAGTTGAATTTTGAATCAACTTTTTTAAAGTTTTCTTTTGAATAAACTTTTTCTAAAAGTTTAATATATGAGCAAATTGATAAGTCAAGGAGGATTTGGCTGTGTATATTATCCAGGAATTACTTGCGAGGGTCACTCTGAAAAAGATAAAAAGGTTGTTTCCAAATTACAAAAAATCAATTTCAATTCTCGTAATGAGGTTGCAGTGGGAAAATATATAGCAGAAATTCCCAATTATAATATATATTTTATTCCAGTAGAATCGGAATGCAAAATCGATTTACGATCTATTAAGGGTATAAAAACAATAAATGAATGTGATGTCATCAATAGTACAACAAACGATTATGTTCTTATGAAAATGAAATATATAAAAAGCAATGCTTTTTATAAATCATTAATATCCAATTCTCATGGAAAAGTGGGTAGAAAAAAAACTATTTTGAGTATTATTGAAACATTTACATATCTTCTTGAAGCAACTGAAAAACTGCTTCTTAGCGAGATTGTGCATTTTGATTTAAAAGGCGGGAATATTTTATATAATTTAAAGACGGGGTTTCCATTAATGATAGATTTTGGTATCAGTATACCGATGAAAAAACTAAACGATAAAAATATGGAGGAGTATTTTTACGGATTTATACCAGAATATTATATTTGGTGTTTGGATATTCATATTATTAATTATCTTATTTATGAGACACGCGAACCACTAACCATTAGTGATGCAGAACAGATATCTACATTATTTGTGAAAACAAATAAAGGATTAGATGGGTTTTCCCCACAATTTCGTAATCAATATCAAGAATTATGCCTTAGACAACTAAAAACATTATTGGGTATACCGCGCGAAAAAGTTATTAAAATGATGCTTGCAAATTATAAAACATGGGATTTATATTCATTGGGTATTGTATTTCTTAGATTATTCAAATATATGTTTCCCAATAATTTTCACCGAAATCAAATTATTATTCTTTTTTCACAGATACTTCTCTTTAACATACACCCCGATCCAGCAAAAAGATATGATATAGCGAAAACAAAAGAGACTTTTAACAACATATTTTATACGATTGGAGAAGTCAATGAGTATACTGAACTTATTGAGGAAATGGACTATGACGAATCTGTAGAAACTAGAAAAATTAATGAAGATATAATGCAGTTGCAACATATCTTAACAAAAAGTATGAAAAATAAAGCACACCATCGAGTAGGATAAATTAAAATGGATAAATTCAAATTTGTATATTGACATTATCATTCTTAATTTTCATTCGTATTTTCTTTTAATTGATTTACTTCTTCCTGTAATATATTAATTTGTTCTTGAAGTTCGTCACATTTTTTACACCCACGATTTTTTTTCGTTTTCTTCCCGCTGTATGGTTTCCCCTTTTTCCCTTTTCTATTAGCAGTCTGTCTATGTCCATCGCGATTGTAGTATTTATCTCCTTTATGTGTTCTGAAATCAATGTGTCCTGGTCGAGTTTTTGATGGTGCGCCTTTGTGTCCAGGTTCTGGTTCCTCATTATCATTTTCCGGTGTAGTATTTTTTTCAGTTTTGCCTTTTTTGCCTTTTTTTGATTTTTTGGATTTTTTGGATGATCTGGGCTTTCCTTTTGATGATCCTTTTATATATTTATCATGGTCTCCATTTTTAATCGTTGACCAAACTTTTTTAGCATCTTGAACTACATCTTTTACACCAACTTTATCATTAGTATTACCTTTTTTTTCTTTAATATGCTCTTTAATAAGCTCAATCCATGTAATTGGCTGTTTTCCCATTATAACATATACTTAGAAAATAGTATTAAAAAATTATATTAAAAAATTTTATTTTTAATATAAATTAATTATAAATTGAATCAAAAAATATTCATTAATAGTTGCATAAAAGTATTTCGTATTTCATGCAACTTCCTAAAGAAGAGAAAATGATAGAACCGCTGCGCTTAACGCGTTATTTGTATATTTATGATGAAGCAGTATATTCATTGATTACTTCGCTTTTATTGAGAAAAGATATTTATACTTGTTATTATTTGATATGTGAAATTTATGCTACCGAGCCAACGCAAATATTTGAAATACTATGGAAGATTTATTTTGACTTTTATGCCGAAAGGCACCCGACATTAGAAACTTGTCTTGCAAATAAGCATCGTGTATGGATAGAAAGCCCACATATTCGCCCCGTTATATTTATTGTTAAAAACATGTTTTCGTTGCAGGGCAACCCGACAGTATTTCATCTTCGACAATTTGTAGAAAATGGCGGGAAATGCCTTTGTATATATCGTTTACACAAAAAAACATTGGAAAAACGAGGGTGGTGCGGGTATCATAAATTAGTGTGCAGATTGTTTGTAGCGATGGAGAAGGGACATATACAGAATGCAGGATGCTATATTGCTAAATTGCTTGAAACAATAACAAGTGAAGAAGTCTACTTTATGATGATTGATTACTTCAGTGGATATATTTCGCTAAAAAACATGACAACTATCCGGTCGCGGTGGGAGAGACGAATGTGGGTGGATGATAAACATATGCTGCTTAGTTTTATGGTCAGCATGTTAGAGCCTCTACAAAATATTGTAAAAAGAATAACATTTAAGCCACCAAGCGAACTAGAAATGAAATATATTGCAAAAATATCAACTGTATATGGGATTCCGGCCTATCGCATTTTACGCGAAAAGAGATTGGATGTTCTTTGTCCAGAAATTACATCATTTAAATTGGATCGCTACCGATACATGACGCCATCTCATGTAATTGGTTGCGATATTCGAGATAATTGGGAATATTATGCTGCCCAGACAACATTTTGGAAAAATAGATTTACGTGTTTTGGTGGGCGAGTGAATATGCAATCTATTATATTTGACAATGAAGATGACGAAGATCGATTTTATACAAAGTATGGTCTTGAGCCAGATGAGCAACCATTAAATATACAAAAAATGGGGTATACTCACGATGAAAAATGTGGTTGGCGCACATGGTATGAAAAAGTATTTGATATGGAGCCTCGTGTTATTCTATCTGAAGATTTTAGTTATATATGGTGAATATTTTACATATACATGGAATATAATTTTTTGTATATCATATAATTTTTTTGTATATCATATAATTTTTTGTATATCATATAATTTTTTGTATATCATATAATTTTTTGTATAAAATTGATAATATAATAAAGCGTATATTATATATTATACTAGCATGGTGAAAAACACAAAAGGAGGTAATCGCGGAAAGCGCGTTGCGCGCAAACATATGAATTCTCAATCAACCAAAGCGGTGCGTTATGTAATTGATGAAGATGAACGATATGCTATTGTAACTCAATTTTATGGAAATGAATGTGATGTGATGTGTGCGGATGGCACTCTGCGGCGCTGTGTGATTCGCGCAAAATTTAAGGGGCGCTGCAAATCAGATAATTATATTAAACCCGGTGTCTGGGTTTTGATTGGTGTGCGTTCATGGGAGGTGCGTCGCAATGCGCAAGAAAAATGCGATTTGCTAGCTGTATATTCTGATATTGATAAGGAAACGCTGAAACAAAATGTTACATGCGATTTCCGTGCGCTCATTAAGGCGAATGAGGAAACCACTGGCGTTATGGAAGACGAAGATGTTGTATTTAAAAATGATAAAGCGCAGGAGTATACTATGGAAATCGCTGATGCTGATAGTGTCGAATTAAATAATTCTATCTCGGGCGCAAATGTTGAATTAAATAATTCTACATCTAACGAGGAAAAAGACACCACTGTTTCGGATAACAGCTACGAGTTTGATATAGATGATATTTAAACTATTAGTCACATTTAATCTATTAGTCATATTTAATCTATTACTAATGAATTACCATAGTCCGAGCCATCCGCCGCGCTTCCGTGTATTTTCATGAGCAGAAGCCGGTATCACTTCTGTATCTTGGTCGGTGATCCATCCGGCAGTGACAGCCAAACTATGAATCTCGTTATTTGCCCAACGGTATCGATGATGATTCAGTTGTTCATTGAGCATTACCCATGGCGTGCAATACTGGATAGCTTCCGTGCCTTTTTTACAGAAAATATTTAAAATAGTTTGACTGAATCCGGAAACCATGCTAACATTAGGCATAAAAGATAACGTAGGAAATCCAGTAGAAGAGCGCAGATTCCAATATACAATATGTGGCGGTTTGTAAGGCTGCTTGTGGCTGGTGCGCATACCTCCTTCTTCAAACATTTTCTCAATAAGATGGTGAAGAGACGACGCCTTCGTGTCGGCAAAGTCTATCTGCATGTCAGAAAGAATAACTAGATGAAGATCTTTAACATCGTGCGGTGACATATTTGTTTCAATACACGCATCAAGAATACGCGTAAGCGCGCCTTCGAAATTGGTATTCATCCCCCAGGTATTATCATTGTGCAGAGTTTCTACCATTTCAGTAAGAGTTTCTGCATTGCTTAAATTTATCCATTCCGGAGTATTACTGAATGACATCACTCGCTTTCCCAGTGCCGAATTTTCAGCGATGCGACAACCAAGTGCCATCGCGGCATAAAAGGCATCAGAATTATTTTCTCGCATGGACGCCGAGGTATCTACCATTGCAATACAGTTTTTTAGTGTGCTTTCTTCAAAATCGTCTATTAGATTCCCTGACTCCTCCCATTGAAGATTAATCATATCGCGATGGGCTGTTTGTCCGGCATTTGTCCCGGCTGTTTGCCCGGCATTTGGTCCGGCATTTTTTTGTTTAACATAATCATCTGCTGCCCGCGCAAGTTCCATAACTCCAGTATGAGCGTGTTTGATTGTAGCTTTACCCTCGCCACATTTCTTAATATATGCTTTATAATTTTCACTGCATTGAAGTCTGTCAATATTTGTATCTCGTGGGGCACCATAATGATCCAGATACTCAAACGCTCTGCCCTGGTTAAATAATGTTCTGCTAGTAATGGATTGTTCAAAATCGATTTTACTCCATTCCCCATTACATTGGTTAATTTGCACAGTATTGAGTTTTCTATTTAATGCAGAAATAAGCTTCCTGTAATGCGTGAGACATTTGCGCCCAGCGGCACAACTCGAATCATAATGTATATCTAGTCGTTTTTCTGGCTGTAGATTATTAACAAACCAATCAGAATAATACTCGCATGCAATATACTTTGCCAACCACCCAAACTTCTTGGATTTCTCACGAGGAATCCATTTTGCAAGTAGCGATGGCGTTTCTGCAATAGCATCTTTCTTTAATTGCGAAACTATATGTTTAATTGCAACCTTAAAAATAGGTAACTTACGGCGAGGACCAACAATACCATCCACACTATAAAGATAATGTAAGAAATATTTCATGTCTTTCCAGCTTCCATATGCATGGTCATAGCTTTCCAGTTCAATCGTTGACAATAATGCCTTCTCTGCTAAATTATTAATCATGTCGGATTCTTGGGTTAATTGTTGGTTGCCAAGTTTTACCCATTCACCTAATAGAATATAAAATAAATTATATTCTCCCTTACCATTTATCATATCGCGCACATGTAACATTAGTCTATATAAAATAGAAATATATGTGGCGCGCTGTTCCGGGATAACTATTGGTGAATAAAATGCCTCATGAAGAAGCTCGTTGTATTTTTGGCGAAGAATACCCTTTTGGGTATCGCATTTTGTGCGGACAAGTTGAAATGACAGCTGTAAAACCTTTTCCTGAAAAACATTCACCCAGCTGTATTCTAAATGCCCGTTTTCGCCAAGTTGAAGGGGTGCAAAATTAGATTGTGAATTTGATAATACTGATGCGTTTGATGCGGGCAATGTTAAATGGTCTGCCATATTCGTATGCATTATGATGGGCGATTAGCTTTAAGTTCTTTTACAACGAGTCCTCCGCTTTTTTGATTTTGTGCTCGCGTTAAAATATATTTTTTTTGTAGTAGCGTGTTTTGTGTGCGGCGATTTTTCTTTATATATAAAATAAATCGCGTTTAATGTACTAAAAAAATGTATGGTTTCCTTAAATACCAATTCATCGAGTGTTTTGATTTCTTTTAAATAATTATTATTAATTAACTCATCAGATAACTCATCAGATAATACATGTAATAATTTGGGCGCGTCTAGTGTAAAATTATATCTGAGAATAGTTTGCAATTCTACTTTTTTATTTGGTAAACCCTTTTTATTTTGTTGTATCATTGCTATAACCGTGTCTTTGTGAGCAATCCCTTTTTTATCAAGTGATAATTGTTTTTTATTAATAGATACTAAGCTGTTATTAGTATTTATATATAAATTGTATACATTGACAACTTTTGGTATTTCTTTATAAAAGTCATTGTATTCGGTCTCTAATTTTTTGAATTCGGTTATCCATGTAGAATCTAATTGTTCTTGTTCCGCATGTGTTACGTTCATTATACATAAATATATAGTATCTTAATATGTGTTTTACGCGAAATAAAAATAATAAATAAAAATAATAAATAAAAATAATAAATAATAAATAAAAATAATAAATAAAAATAATAAATAATAAAATACTATGATATTCCGCGCATTGTTGTTCTTTTAGCAATTAGCCTTCACTGTCATCACTATTGCAATCATCTGATGACCATTCATAATCGCTATCATCACTTTCAATTGTAAAATCTAGAAGACTTTTTTCATCCCAATAGGGTGATTGGGCGCCCAAAAGGCAATTCAGTTCATCGCGTCTGTGCTGATGAGCCATGAGCATGCTCATTGCCGCTTTCCCCGCGGCATAAGGACAAACAAGGGACTTGGCATCGATAAACTCATCTGATTGCTCGCCGTCGCTACAATCTTGTAGTAGAACATCGGTTGATTTGTATTCGACTGTATCATTCGTGGACGCGGCCTGTTGACGTTGCTGCGTTTGATAGTCGTCATCATTTGTTGCGGCAGCTTCCGCATATTTGTTACTTGTTGCAGAATCGTCGTTATTTGATTGTTGATCCTCATGCGTTCCGCCCATACTTGGGAATGATGCAGTTGAAATTGTGAGTCTTTTCTTGCGTTGCTTCATGCGAGAACCACTAAATGTACTTTTATACTGCCCACTACTTACTTGTGGTTGTTGCTGCTGCTGCTGGCGGTGTCTCATTGCAGGCGAAACGTATTTTTGTGTTACCGGTGCAGCAGCGGGCACCTGAATAAAATCGGCGAGGGACGTATTTTTCGCAGAAAATAGTACGCTAGACGAAGGGCGGGGTTGTTCGCGTTTCTGTTCTCTGCGACTATCATACGGACTGTCACTTTTGAGTGAGTCGAAGCGCGAAGACTTCTTGTGGAGAGGAGGTGCGGTGTTTGTAAAACTCATTTTTACTTTATATATGTATTCCTTTATATTGAAGTATTATGCCTTCAATTTTTCAAAGATACTCATATTAAAAACTTAAAGACACATATACATATAATATGTGAGATATTTCGATGTATTTCGATGTATTTCGTGTCTCCTCACAGCGCAGTGGCACCGTCGCCTATAGAGTATACAATATTTTTTATTCCCGACTACCGATAGCTTTTTACAGGAGACAGCACCCCACATCAAAAATACATTATTATAAACAAATGTATTTTTGAAGGTATAATTTCATTAGTTTTCTATCATTGACCAAAAAATTGATTTGGATATACCTGTTATAATATGAGTATATCTATCTATTATGTCGTCTACTGCCAACCAGACCATGAACGCTTCGCACCCAAGTATCTGCATTCCGCGCACATTTGCCAACATCCGTTGGATGCAAGTGAAGGCAGTCTTTGAGCAACTGTTTGGCGATGGTGCAATTGAACGCGTTGACGTAGTGCGCAAGACCGCAAGGGACGGAACCTCATTTAACTGCATGTTTGTTCACTTTAACGCATGGCCGACAGATGCACATAGCCAAAATGTGCGGCAGAATATTATTGACGGAAAGTCGATTAAGATTGTATATGATGACCCTTGGTATTGGAAGTGCACTAAGAGTAGGCTTGATCGTCCGGAGAAGCGGTATAGCACAACTCGTCCGTATATTGTAGATGAGGGGGCAGTCACGATTCTGTCGGACGCTGGCGGCACAGCAGATGCGAGCGCTACAGATGCGAGTACGGTAACACATAGCCGTCCACTTCTACGCCGCGGTTTGCAATATGTTGGCGATATTCATTAACTATATAAAAATTTGAATCACTTATATAATGTATTTATAATGTAATAAAAATATCTATTTTTTATATATAAAATGGGACGGGTCACGTTAAAATCCACGCGCGAAAATGCACGCATACAATTGATATTAATGGAGTCCTTGCAAACCTTCGGCTGGCAAGGAAAGTGGGAGATTCATGATGATTCTATTCATATTGAAAGTGATATTGGGGTATCTTTAGAAGAATATATTAGGGATACGCCATTAGACTATGCGGATGGATTACGTTTAGCACTTTGTTTAGGTGCACAACTTGCTGCATTAGCTGACAGCCAAAAACATAATGGAGAGAAATATGGGGTTTTATTTTTTAATATGAAAGATATTACTGTGGTTAATAAAGAATTTTATTTAATTACCAATCTCTCCAAGGTGCTACCCATAACAGATGAAAATCAACTAGTATTGCAGCAACCTATTGATTTTAATGGATTTTTAGCACCAGAATTAGTCGGCGCGAATACGTTGCCCTTGGAAGTAACTCCTTCATGTGCATATTACAGTTTAGCATTACTTTGTTTAAAAGCACTAGAATTAGATTTTGATGATGGAATGGACAGATTAAATGGCTCTAAATTTTTTTATATGTTACAAAGATGTTTGGAAAAGAATCCAAAAAACAGAATATTTATTTATATATAGTATTTTATCATTATTATTTTATCATTATTATTTTATCATTATTATTTTATCATTATTATTTTATCATTATTATTTTATCATTATTATTTTATCATTATTATTTTATACGCACTTAATACATATGTC
>Ga0209482_1001440_pt1 | contig 16349 bp, 16 predicted proteins | sample CoawatmetaG10DNA_FD_187512 | JGI IMG/M metagenome (GOLD analysis project Ga0209482, IMG submission 187512) | Marine microbial communities from the West Antarctic Peninsula - Coastal water metaG104-DNA (SPAdes) (version 2) | ecosystem: Environmental > Aquatic > Marine > Coastal ...
GGTGAGAGATACGGCTTTAACTAAAGAGCCACTATCACACATTCGACAGCTCTCTTTAAAATAGTAATTAGATTGCATTATAGTCTTTTATACAGTTATATTTTCTGGATCAACCAAGATCACACGACGCACATCCTCCTCATACGCCTCTTGATCTCGAGGGTTACGACTCATCGCCAGCAGATCGCAATCTTCAAGAAAAACAGTTGCATGGTCTTCCATCGGTGGAGTGAAAATTAACTCTCCAGCTTCTACTTGAACACACTGCAGCTCATCATCACTATTAGTTGGGCGATAATAATAATTAAAAGATCCAGATAAAACATACATATAATGCCAATCTGTTAGATGGTAATGATTAGACCGAACCACACCTTTCTTAGAAGAGATTAATGATATATTCTTCATCGGGAAATTAACTAATGATTGAATTGACCCCCTATCATCACTATGTGCTGAGTCTAAATCAACCAAACCTGTCTTTGGCCACATACCCTCATCGTCGAGTTTAAAATTTTTCCAACTTTCCATAACTAATACTCCATTAAATTAAAAATTAACAATATCATTCATTAATTTTGCTCGTTGCAAAATATTCTTTCTTTCAGTGAGAGCTTTTTCTTTATCATTCATTATCTCTACAAAATTACGAAACATATCCATGAATTGTTCAGACTGCTCTCCATTTTCCACACTTTCATTACCATTTATGTCACGAATTTTATACTGAGGCTGATACTCTTTTGGTTTAGAGAATATTTTATCTGTAAAAAAAGAGCTGTCTTTAGCCCATAGATCAATCTCGTTTTTATAGGCAACGCCAACCCCCCACTCAAGGTATGCAGTTGCCCCTTGAGAGAATCGTAACACCGCCCTACCCTCGCTATCAACTTGCATACCTTTTTTCGTTAATACCTCTGAAAATATTACCTTTACCTTTTGATTAGGAAACAGTGGAAGCAATGCGGAAACTGTATAAGTCGCTACATCCCATAAAGCACCGCCACATAACTCAGAGCTATTACGAAATCCAGGCCTGTCTAAAGCAGGAATCCCGAATCGACAGATAACTGAGTTGACTCCTTTACTGTCATCTACAAAATTTTTTACCCTCTGAAACTGTGGATGATAAAGATACATAAATGATTCAGTTAAAACCTTACCCTTCTTCTCTGCAAGTGAAACCAATGCCTGGGTGTCAATATAACTGCATGTTAATGGTTTTTCACACCAAACATGCTTTCCAGCTTCAATCGCCTGCTTAGCTAAAGAGAAATGAACACCAATCGGTGTGGCAATATAGACAACATCCACTTCAGTAGAATTAAGCATCTGCTCTGGATCATTCCATCCATAACAACTCCACTGCTCTGCACAAGCTTCAACTACCTTGCTATTTCGAGAACAGACACCATTCAATTTAATCTCGTCCATGGCGGATAATGCTGGAAGAATACGGTTTTGAGCATGGTCGCCCAAACCCCAAACTGCAACATTCAGTAAACTCATTTTCTTAATTTTGGCCCCTTCCAGTTCTCAATCTTTACTTGCCGAGAGCGAGCAATGGTTAATGTACCAGCAGAAACCTCCTTGGTAATGGTAGATCCAGATGCGATCGTCGCGTTAGTATTAATCTTTAATGGTGCAACTAAATTACAGCCTGAGCCAACATAGGCCCCTTGCTCTATTATGGTACGATTAATACCAACCCCATCATGATTGCAGGTAATTGTTCCTGCACCTATTGTAACTTGTTCCGCCAAATCTGCATCACCTACAAAAGAAAGGTGATTGATTCGACACTTTGATGCAATATTCGAGTTTTTAATCTCAACAAAATTACCAATCTGAACACGATCTTCAATCGACACGCCTTGACGAATACGTCCATAAGGACCAATAAGGCAGTTCTCACCAATCACAGCACCCTCCACAAGAGAAAATGGATTGATAGTAGTGCCTTTGCCAATAGTACAGTCTTTAAGAATACTATTTGCTCCAACTAAGACACCATCCTCCAGCTTTACATTACCTTCAATAATTACATTTGAATCAAATTTTACATTTTCTCCACAACTAATCATTCCACGGATGTGTAACTGTTCTGGATTTTCCACACTAACACCTGCTGCAATTAATTCTAATACCTTTTGCAAGGCAATTTCTTTATCTAGTTGAATTTTTTTTCTAATCTTATTAATTGTTCTACTATTCATATTTAACCCTCTTTCCTAAGATGAAGATAACATCGGACCATATTTATAAGCAAAAACCAATGCAGGAGTGACGGCAAGTATCGCAGCAAGTATCTCCATTTCAGGCTGTAATGCCGACCATATTGCTATCGGTAAAATCCAAATTATATTGTATAGAGTAACCCTACTAGTTACCTTTAGGTGACTTCCGGTTATTCTTGCAAAGTTTTGATAAGCATGGCTTCGGTGAGCTGAATACCACTTCTTAATTAAAATAACTCGTATAATTTGGGTTACAGTAGTATCCGCAAAGAAATATCCAAATACTGTCAGCCAGTTCCAAATAGATAGATACCCATTAAGTGTCGTAAATATTAAGAGAGAGCCAAAGATGTATCCTAAAAAGACACTACCTGCATCCCCCATAAAGATAGTTGCCGGCGGCCAATTAAAGATAATAAACCCACTAACTGTAGTCGCTATCAAAATAAAAATAGGTATTAATTCAACAGAGTTATCGGTTAAAAATAGTACAAGAGCGAGGGTTAAACTCGAAAATATTGCTCCAGAAGCAGCCATTCCATCAACACCATCCATGAAATTATAAGCATTCATCATCCAAACCATAAAAAACAAGCAGACAGCGATCGTTATAGAGATAGGTATCCAATTCATTAGCAACAGACTGTCTAAATATAGCCAATACACCGTCAAACCAGAAAGTAACAACTGAATGGTTAACTTAATTCTAGCTCTAATATTCATAATATCATCTATAAAGCCAAATAGTGTAGCCACACCCCCTCCTACTCCAAGAATCAAAAATAGATTATCTGATAATTTCAGATACGGCCAAATTAAAAATATAGCTAATATAAATAATATAGAAAAAACAATTCCACCACCTCTTGGGATAGGCGACTCATGAAGGGTTCGATAATTTGGGTTTGATATTATTCCTGTATAAATTGCATATTTTTTATATAAAAATACACTTATCCAACTACAGATAATAACAGGAACAATTAAATATTTAATCCAATCCATGTGCAATCTGTTTCACCACTTCTTCTGTAGAAAATAATTCTTTATGTAATTTCTGACACCTTATCTTCATATCATCACTCAATAGATCTCCATCTTCATTACACTCATTAGTCATGGTCCTAAATTTTAATATACCAAATATTCTTCCTTTTAACCCTGGACGAGATTGTTTGAAAAATATTGGAGATTCTAATTTACTTCTTACTATCAATGCAACCAATATAATAAGCCGCTTATTAGGATAAGCAATATATCAAATGTTCTTTTTAACAAATCGCCCTTCCTATATTAAATATAATGTTAAATATTTTATATACAAAATTTTCAATGGAGAGATAATTTTGATCTACAGTCTTCTTGTTGATGGTTAGCCCATTTTCAATCTTAAAAAATACATTCACCAAATCATCAACTTTTGGCAAAATGTTAATTCCATAGTTATTACCCACCACCCATTTAGCGACACTGGTTTGTTCAGAGCATATTGATAGTATATTCAAACCGCAAGATATATACGAAGATGTTTTACTAGGGAAGGCATATTTTGTAACCTCATCTTCTATTGGTAACAATGCCCACTCGTATCTTGAAGTTAGATCATTTGCAGTATTTGCATCTACTAGCCCACTGTATGTTATGTCCTTATATTTACAGGATAACGAGTGAATTTCTTCTGAATATACACCTGCTCCAATAAACAAAAAAGGTAGTACGCCACCTTGCTCTTTATATTTATTAATACTCTCAAGGAGTAATGGAATTCTTTGTAATCTCCCAGCATTGCCTGAAAAGACAAACCCATTAATTTTACTTTGTGTAATACCGACTGTAGTGATCGTTGGATTATCTACAAGATGGATTTTAGATTTTGTCTTTGATCTTTTAGTAATTTCATCTTTCATTGTTTGTGTAATAGTGATAATGCTTGATGCATTACGAATTACCAAGTTATCTACTTTCTTTAAGAAGGTAAATAATACAGGATTTAACTTGACCACTATATTTGTCGCCTCTGGGTGTATATCTTGAAGATGATATACATAGGATGATCTAGATATTTTTGAATATAAAAATACGATAAAAGGAACTATCAAGGGTGGATCTGTAGATACATATATATTTTTAGGCCGAGTCAATATTAAATTCCAAGCAACCCAAAACATAAATATCAACGCATCAAAAATACGGTAAAGTAATTTAGTAGAGGAGTCACTTCTTGACTTGCATTCTTTAAAGGCAACACCCAAACCCCTATCGCTTTTTGTCATTATCTTCTTCAAATTCTCAGAAGATTGGGTAATAACAACAGCACTTCTACCATCATTAAAAGTTTTTTCACTCAATTGAAGTAATGACTCTCCTATAATCTGATTTTTAGGCCAAAAACTTCGGTTTATAATAGCTAAATCGTACCTTTTTAATAGCACTTAATACTTTTTCCAAACGACACGATTAACATAATCTGTATAGCTGTGAATTATACGAACCACCTTATCCGACACATTGGGCATAGAATAATCCTCAACTTGACGCATCAGCCTTTTCTCTCCTCTTGACTGACCATCAATAATTGCTAGGCACTGCATAATCCTTGCTTTTTCCAGGCCTGTCATAATAACTACAGCTTCTTCCATACCTTCTGGCCTTTCATGTGCCTCGCGTAAATTTAATGCTGGAAAATTCATAATAGAGGCTTCTTCATTAATAGTTCCACTATCTGATAATACCGCTTTAGCAGATACTTGTAGCTTATTATAATCTTTAAAACCTAATGGCTTTAATAGCTCAATTAATGGATGAAGTTCAACCTTCATTGCATCAATACGCTTTTGAGTCCGAGGATGCGTAGATACAATAATCGGCATTCGATAAGTTTCTGCAATTGTATTAAGTGACTCTACCAAATTTAAAAAATTTTTATCAAAATCAACATTCTCTTCACGATGTACACTAATAACAAAAAATTCAAACTCTTTAAGCTTTAAACGAGTTAATATATCCGAATTATCAATTCCATCACGATAAGTATTTAAAACTTCAAACATAGGACTGCCGGTTTTAATAATCATATCGGCTGGTAAACCTTCACTTAACAAATAATCTCTAGCAATACTACTATAAGTTAAGTTAATATCAGACATATGATCAACAAGGCGTCTATTTATTTCCTCTGGAACACGCTGATCAAAACAACGGTTACCAGCTTCCATATGAAACGTTGGAATCTTTCTTCGTTTAGCAGACAAAACTGCCATACAGCTATTAGTATCTCCAAGTACAAGCATCGCTTCTGGATTCACTTCAGCCAGCATCTTATCTACAGCGATGATTACATTGCCAATGGTTTCTGCACCCGTTTCACCTGCCACACCTAAAAAATAGTCTGGCTTGCGAATACCTAAATCGTTAAAGAAAATTTCATTTAACTCATAATCATAGTTTTGGCCAGTATGCACAAGAATATGTTCACAATGCAGATCAAGCTTTGGTATAACACAAGCCAGCCGAATAATTTCGGGACGTGTGCCGACAACCGTGACAACTTTTAATTTCTTCATCTTAATCCTAAGAGTGGCTTGGCATAAGTGTCGGGGTTTGCACGATCAAAAATTTCACTTGCCCAAAGCATAACAACCATTTCATCTTTACCTACATTGGTAATATCATGTGTCCAACCTGGCACTGTTTCCACAACTTTTGGCACATCGCCTGATGTTTTAATCTCATAATTCTCATCAGTCAGGACGTGACGGAATTTAAAGAGAGCATCACCTTTTAAAACCAAAAACTTTTCGGTCTTTGTATGGTGATAATGTCCGCCTCGAGTAATACCAGGATGCGCTGTAAAATAAGAAAACTGTCCACTATCCTTTGTTTTTAACATTTCAACAAAAATACCACGCAAATCTTCATGCTTCGTCAGTTCATAAGAAAACTGTTCGGGTTCTAGGTAGCTCAGATAAGTCGAATGCAACGCTCTATCTAACCCAGTTCCAACCGGTTCAGTAAGTAAACTCTGCCGAGAATCTTTAAACAATTGTATTTTTCTGGCTAAGTCCCCGACTGTCACTTCATAAACTGAATTTACATTATTAAGACCCGGCTCAACCAACAGACCATCCATAATAGATATGAAATGCTTTACCACATCATCAACATAAACTAATTGTATCGTGGCAGTTTGATCATTAATCTGAACTGGCAGATTATGTGCTATATTGTAGCAAAAAGTCGCCACTGCTGAATTGTAATTAGGCTTACACCATTTACCAAACACATTCGGCAATCGAAATAAGTAGACTGGAGAGCCAGATTGAGCTGAAAAATCGATCAAAATTTGCTCAGCGGCCTTTTTACTTTTACCATAAGGGTTGTCTAACTCCGCTTGAACTGAAGAAGTATAAATAATGGGGATTAATCGTTTGGTTTGAAGGATTGCTTGGCACAATGATGAAGTTAAATCTGAATTTCCTAAAGCAAACTCTTCGACATTCTTTGGTCGGTTGACTCCCGCCAAATGAAAAATAAAATCTACGCCATCAAGTTTTGAGGCCAATGAACCTAAAACATCATCTCGACTGAAGGTAACCACATCTATTTCTTTTCGTTCGGATAAATACACCCTTAAATTTTTGCCAATAAAACCATTCGAACCAGTGACTAAGATCTTCATATACTACTCCTCAGCAACCACATTTTCACCCCGTGAAATAGCTTGCATGAAGTCTAATTTCAATAACAGCTTTTGCATGCCATCCACATCTAAGCGCTTTGTGTTGTGAGAGTTATAATCTTCTGCACGTGAAATTTTATCGTCACCCTCTTCTACAAATTTTGCATAGTTCAGGTCTCGAAGATCCGGTGGCACGCGGAAATAATCACCCATATCCTCAGCACACGCAACTTCTTCACGACTTAACAAAGCTTCATGAAGCTTTTCTCCATGACGAGTGCCAATAATACGAATTTCATGATTTGGCTTTTCCATTAAACTAGTCAATGCTTGCGCTAAAACTTCAATAGTAGCTGCCGGTGATTTCTGCACAAATATTTCACCAGGATTCCCGTGTACAAAAGCATATAGAACTAAATCAACAGCATTATCCAATGTCATCATAAAACGTGTCATGTTAGGATCTGTAATTGTAATAGCTTTACCTGCGTGTATTTGATCGACAAATAGTGGAATAACAGAGCCACGTGAAGCCATCACGTTACCGTAGCGAGTTATACAAATGATTGTAGAATTACTATTGCGTGATTTGGCAACAGCCACTTTTTCCATCAAAGCCTTAGAAATACCCATCGCATTAATAGGATAAACAGCTTTATCGGTGCTTAAACATATGACGCGCTCAACACCACAAACAATTGCTGCTTCAAGAACATTTTCAGTACCGATAACATTTGTTTTTGTTGCCTCAATAGGATGAAACTCACAGGATGGTACTTGCTTTAAAGCAGCAGCATGAAAGACAAAATCCACACCACGCATTACATTTATAACAGAGTCATAATCTCGTACATCTCCAATGTAAAATTTCAATTTCGGACTATTGTATAGTCTACGCATATCATCTTGCTTTTTTTCATCGCGACTAAAGATTCTAATTTCACAAATATCTAACTTTAGAAAACGACGTATAACAGCATTACCAAAGGAACCTGTTCCACCTGTAATTAATAAAGAACTATTATTAAACATTATATTTCAACTTAATTTATCGAATGATTTATAAATCATATTTGTATAATAAAAATAAAATATATGTTCCATACTTACAAAACAGTTATATAAATTGAACATATTTATTTTTCATTGATATAGCAACATATTATCATGTTATTATACCTTCAAAGTTATCTAGACCTTTTTTTTATAATTTGTAGTAAAGGATCATTTCTTAAAGCTTTTCATCCAAACTGTAGGACAAAAAACAACCTGCTTCCGAAGGTCAGTTAAAGGAATATTCGTTTTAAACTTGTATTGTTAATGGTGTTATAAATTCTACCATGCGTGATTTTTTTTCATACTAAAAAACCTTATGACTCCATAAAATATTGCACACCATTGATAATTATATTCCCTAGTAAATACCAGCCACAGCTTTATATGCTTTAAAATGTTTTTCTGCACATATTGAAACGTCTAACCTCTTGATTGCAACTTCTCGACTTCGACTACCAAACATTTTAGCTAACACCTTATTTTCTGCCAAAACATGAACATATTCTGCCATTGCTACGTGATCTCCAGCATCAACAATAAATCCATTATGGTTATGGTTAATAAGAACCGAAACATCACCCACATTTGTAGAAACAATGGCCTTGCCCATAGCCATAGCTTCAAAAAGTGTCATGGGGCCACTTTCAGAAATAGATGAACATACATAGATATCAAATCGTTTTAGGATGGATCGAGTGTCAGTTCTTCCACCAATAAAGCTTAAAGACACTCGCATATCACGAGCGAGTAAAACCAACTTCTCATAATATTTTCTTTGTCTTTCATAAACGGGTCCAACCACTACAAAAACTACATCTTCTGACTTTTTACAATAGTGTGATGCCATTTTAATAAAAGTCTCAATACCCTTAATTGGATTTATATTAGCAATGGTTCCCACAACAAGTTTACCTACCCACTGAGATTCAAGCTCTTCATCTAAAGTCAATCTATACTCAGGATGAAAAAAAATGGTATCAACTGGAGGTAAAATAATAAAGTCTGGTCTGTTTTTTTTAGAAAAACTCTTATAATATTTTTTTGTACGCTCTGAACTGTAAAGGTACGCATCAGCTAAAAAAGAGAGCTTAGTATAGATGATTCGAAACATTGCAGGCATCTGAGTGTCATTCAAATGCCATATAACCTTGCAGCCGGTAAGTTTTCCAGCAATAGCTCCTTTATATTGCCAGCTTCCACCACTTACATGAACTATATCGTATCTACCACTATGTATAAGTTTTACGAGCCTAAGAACTTCGAATGGGAAGAAAAGAATATAGCCTAGCATTGTTCGCCATTCCTTCGTAATTCGTGTCATAAATATTGCTTTATATGAAACACCTAACTCGTCACACCTTTCACGGAAGAGCTCTGAATTTTGGCTTGGCATAATCACAGTAGTTTCTACTTTACCTTTAAGTGAAGAGGCAACCATAGCAATTCTGACTTGAGGACCACCTAGCTTTCCTTCTTCAATAATATTTGCTACACGTATTGGATGGTCAGTAGGAACTATGCCCATTTAGTACCACGAAATATTTTATGATTTTGAATCGAATCACGATGTTTAAGAACATGCGTCATCATTTTCAAAAGTACTGAATTACTCAAATAATTTGGTTCTAATCCCATTGCTAGTAAACCAGTATGAGCAGGATTATAATAGTGTTCTTCCATCTCTTTCCGAGGATTTTTAATACCTTTTATTTTTACATCCAAACCTAGTTGCGCTCCAGCAACCTGTACTTTATCAGCAAGCTCATTCACGCTAAATGTTTCTGTAAATTGGTTTAATATTCTTAATTCACCTTTTTCTGCAGGTGCTTCTATAGACAATCTAACACAATTTAGAGTATCCTTTATATTCAAATAACCTCTAGTTTGTCCTCCTTTTCCATATACCGTTAATGGATAACCTGCTACAGCCTGAACGATAAAACGGTTAATAACTGTGCCAAAAAGTTCATCATAACTAAACAAAGTTAACAGTCTTTCGTCCACCTCTGATTCAGTGGTAAAAATACCATATACTGGGCCTTGCATTAGATCTGTTACTCGCAAACCCCACATACGTACATAGTACCAAAGCAGATCGGTATCCATGATTTTTGTTGTATGGTAAAGGCTACCGCCCTGACGAGGATAGAGAAATTTATCTTCACGGCCTTTATGTTTAATATCAAGCCAACCCTCTTCGATATCGATATTTGGGGTACCATACTCGCCCATTGTACCTAACTTAACTATATGGGCTTCAGGACAAAACTCTCGCACAGCAAAAATAACATTCGCCGTGACACATAGATTATTGTTAAGAGTCAAAGATGCGGCCTCACGGCGTAACATCGAGTAAGGTGCTGAAGGTTGTTCTGCATAATGAACAATGGCTTCAGGTTGAAACTCTTGAAATATTTTCGCTATAAAATCCCATTGATTAAGATCACCTATAAAGAGCTGAATCTCATTGCTACTATGTTCTTGCCATAAGCGAACACGCTCATGTAAATTAAGACTCGAGGATAAGGGCTCAACGTCTTCATTTCTCATCAGATCGCGACGAAGGTAGTTATCAGCAATGGCTACATCATGTCCTTGTGCTGAAAGATGCATTGCTGTTGGCCACCCAAGATAACCATCTCCTCCAAGAATTACTATTCGCATTTGTTCATTTCCTCTTTATCACCAGGCCAATACCTTTTTCCTGAACTTTCAGACGGCTCATTTAATAGGCTATTTCTATGTAAAAATTCTTTTATTTCTTCGACTGTTAAGGGTACTACTTCTTCTGATACGTATGGATTTGTGACTAGATCAGTTACTACATCATCATAGTCATAGTCAATGTCATGATATATACCTCTAAATGCAGGAAGTACACTAAAATATTGTTCTAATTCGACCGCTCGCCTTGTTTCTTCTGGGCTCATCAATTCTTCATAAAGTTTTTCACCTGGCTTTGTTCCAATCTCTGTTATTTTAATTTCATCAGGCGTTCTACCATAAAGAGAGGCTAATTCTTCAATCATTGCCTTTGCAAGATCTTTAATTCGAACTACAGGCATTTTAGTTATAAATACTTCACCACCCTTAGCTTGCTCAGAGGAATCAAGTACAAGACGAACAGACTCCTCAACGCTCATAACAAAGCGCGTCATATTTTTATCCGTCAAGGTAACTGGTCCACCTTCAGCTATTTGATTATAAAAAATAGGGACAACCGAACCATTTGAACCTAGTACATTACCAAAACGTGTCGAAGAAAAAATAGGTCCGGCACCACGCTTATTACTATTGGCCGCAGTCATTAACCGTTCCCCCATTAGCTTTGAAGTTCCCATTACATTTGTTGGGTTCACAGCTTTATCTGAACTGGTAAAAATCACCTTTTCAACATTATTAAGCATAGCTGCGGCTATAACATTTTGTACGCCAATTATATTAGTTTGTACTGCTTGCTCAGGTGAACGTTCTGATAAAACCACATGTTTCAATGCTGCAGTATGAAAAACAATATCAATATCAGTCATTTTTTTAACAAGTTCATCTTTATCACGTATATCAGCAACAAAAAACCTTGCCTTAATGTCAGTCAGATATTTTTGATCCTGAAAAAAAATCTCACTTTCATTACTATCAATACCAAGCACTTCATTTGGCTCATAGGCATCATCCGTGAGTAGTTGTTTAACTAACTCTGAACCAACTGTCCCACATGAACCAGTAACTAAAATATTTTTATTTTTGAATAACTTTTTCATCTTTTAATCCTATTGATTGTCAAAAAAGTATTTTACTGTATGCTCAAGTCCAATTTCTTGATTTACTTGAGGAGACCAACCTAAAATCATCTTTGCTTTAGATGTATTAGAATAATTACGCATTACATCTCCAAGGCGTTTTTCACTATTCTTAACAACAACATCGGTAACTCCAAATTTCTTTAGAGTTTTAATTAGTTTTTCTGTGATTTCACCAACAGTAGTTTCTTTATTACTTGCTATTTGAAAGACTTCACCCCCCACTTCTTTTTTAGTAGCAGCTAACATCACAGCATTAATTAAATCATCTATGTAAATAAAGTCACGTGTTTGACTACCATCACCAAAAATCTCTAAAACTTCTCCATCAAATGCCTTTCTAATAAATTTTGCAACGACACTACTTTTATGCAGCGAACCAGGGCCATAGACGTTACCGAAGCGAAGCATGACGGTATCAATACCAAATGATTTGTTATAAGCAGAGCAATAACCCTCACCTGCTAGTTTACTAGCACCGTAGGGTGACACGGGATGAGGAGGAAGCTCTTCATGGATAGGTGGCTCTACTTCACCTGCTGGCGCACCGCTGGATGCAAATATAAATCGAGGAATGTTATTCAATCTAGCTGCTTCAAGATAGTTGAAGGTACCCATGACATTCGCCATGCAATCTGCCCGCGGGTCTTCTACCGATGGACCCACACCTGTGTTTGCTGCAAAGTGAACGATAGCATCGCAGCCCTTTGTTACGAACAGCGCTAACTTTTCATCTAGGATATCACCTACAATCAGTTCTACACCTTTCGGTGGATTACCGATTGACGCAGCAGTCATCTCATTAAATGTTGATACATTTGTTAAATCTTCGCGTGTACCTGTTGTCAGATTATCCAACACTCGTACGTCATGACCACCCTCTTGCAGCAGCCTTTGAATTAATGAGGTTCCTAAAAAACCACAACCACCTGTAATTAACCATTTCATATTTTTACTATTCTCCAGTTTATATAAAAAAAACCAAAAGCCATGACTTTAATGGCTATTATCTGACTTTTAGTATTTATTTACTTAACCAGAAATACCAATAATTCCACACATTACTATTCCTTAAAGTTAACTAATAGTAATGGCAATTCTATATTATCAATACCTTTATCTCTCATAATTTCATACACACATATTCGCCAATTAATCGGTATCTTTTCCCATTAACCCCGAGTTTGAATGATGAAATACCAGGCGTATTCTCTTCGTCAATGCCTCCTAAATCAAACCAATTATACTCTTGATCTTTAAAATACAAAATTGCATTCCAAAGCAAAAATTGATTTGCCTTTAATTGACGTCCTTTTGTACTGTTCCAGCCAAGAAGATAAGTAGCGGCTTTACCATGTGGAACAATGCAAATTCCAGCAAGCAAGTCTAATCCACTAAAAGCCTTAAGGACAACAATTGGTTTACCAGTGCCATCAAATTGTTTTTTTAGGTCTTTGTACAAATCTACCGGAACCCCATTAAAACCTCTTGAAGACATTACCTCTCCACATTTTTTCAAAATCCAATCAAAATTTTCTGAATCTGTATGCAGCTCGAAACTTAGGTCATGCCTTTCTGCATATGTAAGCATATTTCTCCATTTTGAATCAAGCCTCTTACGTAATTCTTCTTGATCCTTTCTTAAATCCAACCATATCGATTCCCAGCCTTTTCTTTTTGAAAAATAACATCCAAAATTAGATGCAATCATTATTGAATTACTATTTAGATTTAATTCAGGAGCATGGAAAAGTAGCCTCCCTTTTAATAAGCCTGTCAATTCTTTTTGTATAGCTTGATGCACTGCATATACTGAATCTTGTCCTAACTCTTTCAAAAAGAGAGGGCCTCTATTTATACGATAAATATGTATTGCGTTAAATAATCTCTTCTCCAAAACTTGAACAACTGCAACATCTTCTCCATTAATTGAAATAACGCCACGCTTAACATTCCATTTTTCAGAAGTTTGCTTTGATTCTCCATACTCCCAGGATTGCAATAAATTGCTTTTACCTACTCGATTAAGATATTGATTCCAAACAACTATATTTAAACAATCCCAACTAACAAAAGCTTTAACCTGATCAAAAGACTGTATCAAATCTAGGTCTAATAAATTCAAATCACGATCAGTAATAGTATGATGCAATGGAAAAAATATATATGAGTGGCGTAATAAATAAGAAACATCATAGATATCACGATTTTCTAATACTTCTGGAGGTAGATCTGGCCATGTTATAGCTGGAATTGAAAGTGATTTTAAATTATAAAATTCGTCTTCAGCATCAATTGGATTAAGTTTAAATGCCGCCATGTATGGCGCCCAATCTACACTACTTGACTCAAACGCTAAGTTTATCGAAGGGTTTAATTTTTCAAAAATTCCTTGCCAGTGAAGAAGATTACGTTGACGCACACGAGCATAATTATGTATTTCGAATATTTGCCGATTTAATAATTTTATGGAAAACAAGCTCATTACAGGTCCAATCAAATTAGGGGTAAATGATGATTCTAAACTTGGATATGGTTCAATAAAAAGTGTATCTAAGGACCTGCCACTAACACCAATTTTTTGTAAAATTCGTTTTAACACCCAATAAATCACATGTAACTTTGTTGAATGGACAGCTATATTGGTATCCAATTTTGTTGACCAATTGTTAGGCTCTCCAAATTCATTTATTAAACCACTTCCTAATTTTGCTGGACCTGATGGACATACGACTAATAGTGCACCATCAGGTATTGAAATCATTTTATGAGGACTAAAAATAATAAAATCCCCATATTTTCCAATACCAGGAGCACGTCTCAAGACGTGTGTAGCATCTTCAATTAACCATGCCTCATTTTTCGAGCAAAAGTCTTTTGCCAATGCTGCTGAAATCGGTCGTCCAAAATAGTGAACTAAAACAAATAAATCCATTTGTAGAGTCTGTCCCATTTCTCGACAAGCCTTATAATCAGGCTCCATACTATTTGTAACTGGATAAAAACACAAATTGACATTTAATCCCCTTAATGGAGCAAGTGCACTATTACAAAAATATTCTGGTAGCCAAATATATACACCCTTATTTTTTGTGTACTTAGCCTTCCACTGGGATATTTGAGCAAGTGACCACGAGCTTCTAGAAAACCAACCAGCAACCTCCCCTTGCTTAACCCAAGGGGAAAGTATCGTTTCCGATATATTTGATTTCAATGAAAAAAAAGCCAATAAAATCGATCTAAACTTTGGCAAGGGAGCGTGTGTTAACATAAAAGCTCCTTAAATTAATCGTGTATATTTCAATTTCATAGTAATTTATTAGCCCAAGAGTCTAGTGCTTTTAAAGATTTTTCATACCTGTAATCAGCACCGCCTTCTAATAAAAAACCAAGTAATGGCAACGAATTTTCAGGAGATACCGAATGCCTCCTAATTGCATAGTTACTAGTTTTTTTTGAATTGTAACCCCTTAGCCCAGAATAAACAAAATCAAATCTGTCGCTTGCAACTGTCAAAGCATCTTCACTAAAATCTTCTAATGTTCCAAATGTATATGCAAAGTGTTTAACATCAATACTCAGATTTTTACTAATTTCATCTGCACTCTCTATTATCTCTGCGCGCAAGTTCTGATTACATGAAACCTCTGATAATCTACAATGTGTTTTAGTGTGGCTACCTATCATATGACCTTTTTTTAATAAACCCTTCAGGTCATTCCAATTTAAATTATATTGGTCAAGTGGCACTTGCGTAGGGCTCAATTCAGGACAGATATTCTTTGCAATAAATTTACGTGCATTAACTTCATGTTCGATATTGACAAACTCACTTACAATAAAAAAAATTGCTTTGATATTTCTTGGATTAAGAACCTTTGTAGCTACAATTCCATTCGAATAAAAACCATCATCGAATGTAAGTAAAATATAATTCTTATCTATTGGTAACACCCCTATACTCATTAATTCAAACTGCCTAGGTGTAATAAACTCCCAGTAATTACTCAACCAATCAATTTGAGATGCAAACTTGTCAATCTGATTTGTATTTACATCGTGATACAAAACAACTATTAAGCGACCATTTTGATTAGAAAAATAGCTTAATAAATAATTTTTTATTCTCAATATTGGGTATAGAAAATATGCCATTAATTCCCTTAATTTTATTTTATTCCTATTCATCTTTAATTCAACTCAATTAATGTCACTATCGGGGTGTGGAAATTTTGAAATCATAATTACAAGAGCCACAATCTGTAGATTATTTATAGGCGCTGTAAGCCAAACACCAATAAAGAATGCTACAGCCATCACCTGAGATGGTGTAACTTGACTTATAGTATGTTTGATTAATTGCCAAATAAAGCCTCAACCTCAAACATCCTAATTGTTGTAATGAGCCATATCACCGCCATAAATGATATGGTATTAATATTGATTTCAGCCCCAATACCCTCTGAAGACACCCTATAACCAAGAAAAATATTGCCGTCAGTAAGCAAGAATAAGGAGGCCATTTAATATAATGAGAATAACATACTCATCCATAAAATTCTAATAAGAATCCTATAC
>Ga0209482_1001441_pt1 | contig 16344 bp, 15 predicted proteins | sample CoawatmetaG10DNA_FD_187512 | JGI IMG/M metagenome (GOLD analysis project Ga0209482, IMG submission 187512) | Marine microbial communities from the West Antarctic Peninsula - Coastal water metaG104-DNA (SPAdes) (version 2) | ecosystem: Environmental > Aquatic > Marine > Coastal ...
GATTTAGAAGCTTATGCGGCTGAAAAAGACAGCAAGGGTTCTATTGGGATTGGGCACACCAGGTGGGCCACACATGGCGTCCCTAGTCAAGTAAATGCTCATCCTCATGTTTCAGGTGACGGAAAATTATCATTAATTCATAATGGGATTATTGAAAATTATGATTCTATAAAACAAGCATTAATAAACAAGGGACATACTTTTAAAAGTGATACTGATACTGAGGTATTAGTGCACTTGATTGAAGAAATTAAAAATCATGAACAAGTAGGACTTTTTGAGGCTGTGCGTTTAGCTTTGAATGAGGTAGTTGGTGCCTATGCCATTATAGTTATGGAGCAGGGCGTGAATAATGAATTTATTGCTGCCAGGAAGGGGAGTCCTTTGGTTATAGGAGTAGGTGAGGGGGAGTATTTTGTTGCTTCTGATGCCAGTCCTATTGTTGAATATACTAGAGAAGTAGTTTATCTTGGTGATGGTGAAATAGCTCGGATTAACAAAGATGAAAAACTTGAAATTAAAACGATAGCTAATGTAACTAAAACACCTTTTATTCAGGAGTTGGAACTTAGTTTAGAAGCTATTGAAAAGGGAGGATTCTCTTCTTTTATGTTAAAGGAAATATTTGAACAACCTAAAAGCGTAATAGACACTTTAAGGGGAAGAATTAACCCTAAAACTAAAGAAATAACTTTAGGAGGCATTTCGGATTATGAGCAAAAGATGATGAATGCGGATCGTATTATTATTGTTGCTTGTGGTACTTCTTGGCATGCAGGATTAATTGGAGAATATTTATTTGAGGATCTTGCTAGAATATCTGTTGAGGTGGAGTACGCTTCTGAATTCAGATATCGTAATCCTATTATTAATAAAAATGATGTGGTATTAGCCATTTCACAATCAGGAGAAACAGCTGATTCTTTAGCCGCTTTAGAATTAGCGAAAGAAAAAGGAGCAACTCTCTTAGGTATTTGTAATGTAGTTGGTTCTTCTATTCCTAGGTTAACCCATGCAGGAAGTTATACCCATGCTGGGCCAGAAATTGGTGTGGCGTCAACTAAAGCATTTACTACTCAGATTATAGTACTTACTTTAATGGCAATGAAAATGGCTCATAAAAAAGGTACGATTACAAATAAGAAATATCATGAGATTATTGCCGAACTTGAGCTCATTCCTGAAAAGATAGAAAAAATACTGAAAAAAACTGATCAGATTGAGCAGATAGCAACTGCATTTAAAGATGTATCAAACTTTTTGTATTTAGGTAGAGGGTATAATTTCCCGGTTGCTTTGGAGGGAGCCTTAAAGCTAAAAGAAATATCCTACATACATGCTGAAGGCTACCCAGCAGCGGAGATGAAGCATGGCCCTATCGCTTTGATTGATGCCGAAATGCCAATAGTAGTTATTGCTACTAAAAAAGGAAATTATGATAAAGTGGTGAGTAATATTCAGGAAGTAAAAGCAAGAGGAGGTAGGTTGATTGCTATAGTGACGGAGGGTGATAAAACAGTTAAGGAACTTGCAGATTACTGCATTGAAATTCCAGATTGTTTTGATGGGCTATCTCCCTTACTTACCAATATTCCTTTGCAATTGTTATCCTATCATATTGCATTAATGAGAGGTTGTAATGTCGATATGCCAAGAAATTTGGCCAAAAGTGTTACTGTTGAGTAGGTTTGAATCCAATTTTGTCCGATAAAACTTCCTTAGTCAAATTGTAAAATTCTGTTATTGATTTTTACTTGTTACCATTCACTTTCAATATTCCATTAAACAAGATCAATTGGTTTAAATGTTGAATGTTAGAATACTAATATTTCAACAAGTACTATCTTTCTAATAGTACTACATTAATACATGTGATGTTTCCGTGATAATATTCGATTTAATCGACTAACTCCAACTGTATGGAGAGATGTCGATTATTAAATCAAGATGTTAAAAAGGAATATTATAATTAATTTTGAGTCTTTTAAAAATTTAGAATATTCATTAGAACCCATTGACATAGTTGAAATTAAATTAAGACATTCATTTGTGATTTCAATAGGAGAGATATTGTTTTTAAAACTATATTTCCTGCCATCATAAGAGGTTAAACTATTTTCATGTGAATCAAAACATATATTACAGTAAAAGTAATCAATCAACAATTCAGAACAAGTTAATCCAAATTTTTCATGAGATAAATCAAAATCTGATTTTGAAAATGTTATTTTTAATTCTCTACGATTTTCATAATTATTTTCAGTATTAATATTTCTTTTTGACATATAATTATTATTTGTACAATCGACTAAAAGTTTATTAGAACAACCAAAAACCATCAACATGCTTGAAAATTATCTTAATAGAATATTTCATTTCTATAGACATAATCATTGATAATCAAGTATCATTGATCTATAGGGAGGGCAGAGAATGACTCTAAGTTGTTGTTTACAACGCTAAGGTCAAACTCAAGAGGATTACAACAAACTTCGCAGTCTTCAATGAAGTTCTGTTTCTCTTCTGATGGGTCAATCATTTTTAATTGGTTTTCCCAGCAATGTGGACAGTCAAAATAATGCTCAATCATATTATTTTTATAATGTTCAAATTGAGTTATACTGTAAACGTGTTAATGATATAAATAATAGTAAAAGGACTAATCATTATCTGTGCTTGCATAGCCGTATCCATACCCATAATTATAAGAATAACCATATTTATAAGAGTAACCATAGTCATATCTAGAATTTGCTCCTACAGCATTAATAACTAGGCCAGCATTCTTTATTTTACCATCTCTAATTAACTCCTTAGGGAAATTGAATATTTCTTTTTCTGTATAATTGGATCTACAAACATATATTACAACGTCAGCATTATCTGATATGATTAGAGTATCAGTTACCAGTAATGTTGGAGCTGTATCAATAACAATATAATCATATTCTTTTTTTGCTTCCAAAAGAATTTTTTCAAAATTACCGTTGGATAATAATTGGGTAGCATTTGGGGGTATAAGGCCGGTTAATAAAGTATTATGTTTTGGCAAATGCTCAAATTTATTTAAAAGGGTAGTTTTCCAATCAAAATTAGAGTTGTGCAGATAACTTGTTAATCCTTCTCTTGTTTTATCCACCCCTAAGTATTTGTGCAATTGAGGATTACGTAAATCTGCTCCAATTAAAAGTACTTTCTTGTCTAAACTTGAAAGTGACAAAGACAAATTAAGAGCTACAAAACTTTTCCCTTCTCCTTTTATTGATGATGTCGATAATATCACTTTTCCATCTGTTGTGCCGGTATTTTGAGGTAATAAATAATTTACATTAGAAGTTAATATTCTAAATGATTCTGCTAAAGTGTTACGATCTTTAGGATTTTGAAATAATTTTGACTCATTATCATCTATAAGTGGTAGTTCACCAATAACAGAAGCCCCTATATTTAATTCTTCAACATCCTGCTTTAATTGAATTTTAGTGTTGAATAGTAGAATTAAATAAATACTCCCAAAAGGAATTAAAATACCAATTAAAAGGGTTGCAAGTAAAGTAATCTGTTTTTTTGGTGATATTGGAATATTAGAAGATAAGGCATATTCTATAACTTTTATTGTTGGCTCTGTAACAGCAAAACTAACCTCAGCTTCTTCTCTTTTTTGAAGCAAAAATAAATATAAACTTTCCTTTATAACCTGACTTCGTTCAATAGCGCGTAAAATCTTCTCCTTTTCTGGCAGATTAGATACATCGTTATTTAATTTTTTGCTTTGTAAGGTTAACTGTCTTTTCGTTTGCTTCAGTTGTGTCATGTAGTTGCTTACTGTACGTATAATATTTGCACGATTATCATTTATTGCTCTATCTAATTGTAAAACAGAAGGATTATTTAACCCAGCACTTATAATTAAATTTTTACGCTCAAGTATTATGGTATTAAAATCTGTGATTAGGAAATTTATCTTACTATTATTAATTCCAATATTAGCTGGCAATAAATCATAATTTTTATTTTTAAACGATTCATTTAATAACTTAGCTATAGCAATTTGATTTTCTAAATCCAATAATTGTTGATTTGACTTTGAGCTTAATTCTAAACTAAGAGATGAATTGGCAGTAATGTCAATCAGATTATTTTGAAGCTTATAGAGTTGTTTCTGTATTTCAATAGAATCAAGTTCATTGGATAGTCGTATATAGCGTTCATTTACAAAATCAATCGTACGTTTATGTATCATTTGTCTATCTGATACACCATCTTTGTTAAATACATCTATGACAGTATTTAATATGATTTCAGAATATTCTGAGCTCTCATTATCTATTTTGAGCAGTATAATATCACTTTCTTTTCCTAGCTTTGTTAGCGATAGGGATTTTTTTAATCGACTTACCGTATTTTTTGTAGTAGAAAAAATAATCTTATAGATACTCTCATTACTTGATAAAGCACTCGTTTTATCCCAGCTGATATTAAAAGGCAAACTATGTGGTATTGTATAAGTACTGTATGTATTAAAAAGGTAAGTTGTATCGGTATTAATATCATTAATCTCAATACCTTCATTATTAAAATAAATTTCAAATACTAATTCTTCTTGAATACTGTCATTTGATATTATTTGTTCAAAATCAAATGGTAAACGAGCTGTTCGTGTTGTCATAATATCTCCAACAGAATAAAAATTAGCATTTAAGTTTTGCTTTTCAATAACCTTATTTAGTATTGTGTAAGATGATAATAATTCTATCTCATTTTCAAGATTTATTTTATTATTACTGAAAAGGTCACTTGCTGAAGGTAATTCTAAGGAAGCTTCTTTTTTATCTAAAATCTTGATTTTTGCACTTGTACTATAAATATTATGTGAATACCTTAAGTAAAAAAAAGAAATGATCACACATAAAATTATAGAAACAACAAACCAACGCCAAAAAAATAAATATTTAAAAAGTTCCTTTTTTAAATCATATTTATCTTCAATATTTTCTTGATTATAATTATCGTTTACCATTGTTTGTTATTTATTTATTATAAGAAGTGTGATACTTAATAATATAGAGGATATTGATGCTATGGATTGAGGGCTACCTATAAAGCCTGCGCTTTTTATTCGATTATAATTAGGATTAACAATAATAACATCATTATTCCTAATATAATACGACGGATTATCCAAGATATCTTTTGATGTAAGGTCTAATTTAGTCGCTGATCGTATTCCGTTTACTTCTCTGATTAAGGTGATTTTTTTCCTTCTACCATCTATTGTCAAATCACCTGCATAACCCAGTGCTTGTAAAAGTGTGAGATTTTTTTCTAAAGAGGTAAATGTCCCTGGATTAGCAACCTCTCCTAGTACAGTAAATTTTCCATTTAATAAGCGTACCGATACTGTAGGACTTACAAGATGCCCACCGTCTAAAAGGAGTTTAGTAATTTTTTTCTCTAATTCTAAAATTGTTCCTTTTGCTTCCAGTATTCCTAAAACAGGAAAATTAATAGTATAATCAGACGAAACAAGATAGCCTTCAAGTTGCATTAAATTAATATTAGATATTGCACCTGTATTTTGAGGAATTCTATTGTATACAATTGCGGCCTCAGGTACCATACTACGGACTTCTACACGTAAAATATCATCCGACTGTATTGTATATGGTTTTTTTTGTTTGCTTATATCAGTATTATTATATTTATCTACTCCATTTAGGTAGGTTATATTCCTTTTGGATGTACAAGCGCTTATCATCAAAATGCTAACAATAATAAATATTAATTTTCTCATAGTATCTAATTTTACAATTTTAAGAATGCAAATATACGATTTAACAATTGAAAAGATGTTGTTTCATTCCTAATAACAGTTTCTCATCAGGAAATTTTGACTATCTACTTGCACTAATTCAAAACTAATTTTCATTATAAATTTAGAGCTAAGAACACAAATAATTTAACCCTCTCTGTTTTAGTTAAGCTCTTTTGATTTACCAAAAGCTCATCTAGAATTTCTTCATACAGCAATTCCATCTTTTGTTTAATCGTAGACTCCTCTTTTTTGGCAGGACCCCGTTTGGATTGTTTACCTGCTATTTTTGCTGATTTTGGATCGAATGGCATGATATTAAATATTAATTTTTATAAAATTAATCATTTTCTCTGCTATTTGATTCCTGTTAAAATCATTCAACATTTTATCGCAGTTACAAATGAAATCTTCTTGATTTATTTGTTCAATTTCAGAAACAGCATTAATAAATGACTCTATATTCTCCGGTTCAAAAGCAACACCAACTTTATACTTTTCGATAAGTTCTTTTGATTCTCCTTCAACACCTAAAAGGATAGGTTTATACATTGCTATATTTTCAAATATTTTTGATGGAATTACATTTTTAAACTCATTTGACTTTTTTAAATTCACAAGTGAGTAATCAGATGTATCGATATATAGAGGGATTTCATTTTTACTTACACTATCTAAAAAGGTGAAATTATTTGAATCTAAAGTTTGAGAATATTTTAAAAGGTTTTGTTTTTCTGAACCATCACCAACAAATAAGAAATGATATTTATTATCTTTTATTTTTGATATACTATCTAAAATAAATCTTAATCCGTGAGCCAAACCATGTGTTCCTATGAAGGAAATTACAATTTTATTTTCTAACCCAAATGATTTTCTTAATTTTAAAAGCTTTTCTGAATCTATCTTTTTAAAGTTATTAATTATAACACCATTTTTAAATACTCCAATTTTTTCAGAAGGAATAAAATGTTTTTCTATTAAGTATTCCTTAAAACTGTCCGTAACAACTATTATTTTTTGAGCATTCAAATATAAACGATGTTCTATTTTTTTAAGAATTTTAAAAGCTTTTGATTTTTTACTCATAGAGCCAACAGCTACTATTGAATCTGGCCATAAATCTCTAACCTCCATAACCCAAGGCTTACCTTTAAAAAAACTTAATACTCTCCCAGAAATTGCAGTAAAAAATTGAGGACTAGTAGCAATAATTATATCTGTTTTCAGAAAAATACCTACTATAATAGAAGTAATAGAATAACTTAAATAATCAATTATTTGACTAACGAAACCTTTACTTTTAGCGATATAAGACCATACCCGGATAACATTAACACCATCTATAGATTCTTTTTTAATAAGCCTATTCTTATATCCTTCAAAAATTTTTCCTTTTGGGAAATTAGGAAAACACGTAATTACTGTTACCTGATGTCCTAATTCAACCCATTTAACACAATGCTCATATGTTCTTGTCGCTGGAGCATTTACTTCAGGCGGAAAATTATCAGTTAAAAATAGTATTTTCATATAGCTATTGTAGTTGTTAATTTTTGATCAAACGTTACTATAATTTTATATGCAGACTTTGTCTTATTAAACCCTTCTGAAAGCTGATAATCAGCTATCACTATATTATTAAACCCTTTAAATTCTATTTGAATTTTCAAATCATGTAATATTAGCTTATTTTCTTTTAATAATGGTTTTTTTATTGATGAATGTAGATGGAAAAATGCTTTTGATTTATTATTTGTTGATTTATCCATTTCATCTTTCAATGTGATTTTATTTTCTTCCCATTGAAAAGTTCTCTTATGTAAAAACCCCTTTTTTTTATAGCCATCATGAACAGCTTTAATATAATAATCAGTCTCTTGTAGACTGCTCACTTTTGCTCTATTTGCAACGCGAAAGCCACCCCAAACTTGAGTTTGTTCAATATCATCAATTTGAACTGTATTATGTGCACATGTAGCTCTTTCACTTTGTCGAATAATATTCTTTTCATAAGTAGATATACCAGTGTCTACAAAAACCGGACTTCCATTTTTAATTAATTCAAAATTAAATGTATCACTATGTGCATGACCAGGCTGATAATCAGGACCAACATTGCCAACATCTATAAATAACTCATATTGATTCGAATTAATTTTTCTGTAACCAGAAGTAGATAAAGGAACTATTTTTGATTTAATTCCTAAACTTTTAGAATAAGTAAATAATTCCTCTGACTTTGATGAAATAAGATATGTAGAGTCATTAACCATAGGGATCTCTCCATTATTATATGTAATATTCTGTAGCCATGAATTCATTAAGGTAGCTTTCCCTTCTAAAAAAGATAATAACTCGTTTTTTTCCCAAACAGGATTTAACTTGATTAACTGAATACAATCTAATAATCTTGAAAAAATAATCTGATGATACATTGGAGATAACTCAAAGTGCCCTCCGTCTGACAATATTTGTTCATTTAATTCTGAGATTAGTAGTTTTTTAGCTTTACGGTATAGCTTTTCGTCTTGAAAATAATAAGCCCCAAATAATAAAGAAAATGCATTTTCTAGTAAATGGTTACCTAATAAATGATATTCTAAATTTGTAAATAATATTCTATAATGATTATTTAGTATTTTATCAATTTGCGTATTACTAATCTTATTTTCTGCAAGAAACTTAATCCAATTCATTCCTCTTAAAGAAATTGGATAGGGTTCTTTCCCGTCTTTTAAAATGCTGTCATTTTTTATGTAATCAAGAATTAGATTAACACCTGATTCTCTAATCATCTCTTTTTGATTTAAAAAATCAAAATAATTCAAATTATATGTCCATAACTTCCCATGTTCACTATAATTCCAATCAATTTGTGCTGTAAATTGATGTGTAACATTCAAAAAAGAGAAAGATTTTTCCTTGTGTACGTATGATAAAGACGATTTAAGTTTACTCTCCCAATTTATTAAAGTAAAAGGTGGTGGAAATCCCCCATCAACATCGATACTAAAAAGTTTATTCCTAAAAAAATAATAAAACCGATAATAAACCTGAATTGGCTTCAGGTATTTAACAGTATTTAGAAGTAATTTTATTTTACTGATATCCATTTCTCTTCTTTCAGTGAATCAATGGCTGCAAAAGAAGCTCTTGATGTATTTATAATTTCATCAAATGGAATAATTGGTTCTCCTCCATTTTTTTGATTAGTAATTAATTCTTGAAATTTATTTGAATGCCCTTTATCTTGATCTAATTTTCCCCCAGAAAAACCTTTAACTACATAGCCTTTTAATCTTCGCCAATTATCCATTACCAAGGTTTTCTCTTGAGAATACATTTCTACTCTTTCTTTAGAAAAATTCTTACTGCCATTGGAAAAGTAATTAATCACAGCATGACTTACATTCTCCTGCCTTCTCTTCAATCTTGACTTGGAGCGAACACGATAATAAACCTGATATAATATTTGTTTTGTTCTTAAGTCCCTAATCGTTGAAATTAAGCTGGAAAATTTAATAGAATAATCTGTATTCATTGAAAGTTATTCTTTAAGAAGTTGAATTATATTATTCTTCTTCCATCGGAAAAGGAGACAACCACCTTGAACTGCCCTAGCATGACCAAAAATATAATTCCCTTTGCTGATTCCAGGAGTTATAGTTATTTCTGAATAACGCGTTAACCACTGATATTTTATTGGAACAAAATCTTTCTTGAATTTACTTATACACCTCCAAATCATCCCATCTAAACTAGCGTATACATTAGCAGTTTTGTCTAAATTAACATCACTTGGCTCCGTTACAGTAGTTATAAAGTGAATACCGTCGACAACAACAGCATGAAAAGCACTTCCGTTTAAATCTTGTAAGTGTTTAATCGAATTATCTTTAAGTGATAATAAATTTATACTGTTTAATTCCAGTGGAGAATCCATAGGGACAATTAAACCTTCTTCCTTAATAATTATTTCTACAGCTCTCATTTTTTGTGAACCTGAATAAACTTTTTCTAAGGTTTTGAACTTATTATTAGTAAACCACAATCCCGATTCTTCATTAGAGTCTCCCGTTAATACCCAATATCCATTTCTAAATTGATCATAAAATATTCCATGAACATGTCGAATTGAAGAGGCTTTAAATTCATAAACTATATTCCAAACTTTGGTATCAACAGAACCAAAAATTTTGACGGTACTTCTTTCAGGATTTCCAAAGTATTCACCAAAGTAAATAGCCTCATCTTTTGGTCCAATACAAATATTTAGGGGGCGGCTACCTCTAAAATCAGAAAATACATTTTCAAAAATCTCACTGAATTCAACCTTATGAACGATACTACCCCTTTGAATTCCAATAAGTCCGCCTCTAAACTCCTTCATAGAATGAAATCCTAGACGACCAATTCTTGATCCTAAATTTGTTTTGGCTAAAATATTTTTCAGAAATCCAGCATTATATTTTCCAACGCTCTTCCGCTTTTTTAGATTAAATGAGTAATTAAAAAGTTCATTTCCTACTGCACAAACAATAGTTTCACCTTTTACGAAAAATGGTGTAATCCCCTTATGAATACTTATATCTAACATTATTTTCGAAGAAAATTAATCCTAATTGGATATAACATTTTAAAAAACATAGATGCAGTCTTGTGTAGCACTTTTGATACTACTGAAATTTTGGCGTTGCTGTAATACGAATACATATTCTTATTAAAGACTGGCTTGCAAACACATTGTATCAATCCAATTTGCTCCTCGGTTAATTCCCTTTTCCACTTATTCTTATTTCCAACTAACAGAGGCCCAAAAGTTTCTTTTTTCCATTGCATTTCCGACTTATCCACCAACTCTTTGGAGGACTTCGAAAAATCAAGCATTTTCTCTTCAAAATTCACATTAAGAAAGTTACACAATTCATTCAAAACTTTTACTGGATCACTGATTAAGTCTTCGTAAAAAATTTCTGTATAATTAATTCCATATTTTTCTTTCCCAAGCTGTCGTCCTCTTTTGATCTGAGTAATATACATGTAGGCATGAAGATAGAAAGACCTCCCTTTAGACCAATCTGCTTTTGTTCTTGACAAAACAACATCTCTTGGATCTCTTATCATGTGAATAACTTTTCCTTCTGGATAAAACGTATTCAACTGTGATAGAAAATCAATATTTCGAGGGTCTTTATCACCAATAATTTCTTTCCCTTTCCTTTTTAAGTAAACATCTAATAATGCATTATAGATATCTACATATCCCATTCCAATTTCAACAATTTCTATTGCTGGGATTTTTGCACGTAAAAAATCATCATCATTATTTAAAGTTTCTATGATTGAGTCTATATTTTTCACATCTACAACGGTAGACGATTTGAAAACGTATTTTCTAAGAAAGTGCGTTTCCGGAATAAAACTCATTTTCGAATGAGTATTTAGCATACTTTGGAGTAAACTTGTGCCTGAACGCCCAACTCCAACGATAAATATTTTTTCCATATAGATTAGGTTGATTTAATTAAAAATGGAATTTTACCCCTTTCTGTTTTATACAATTTTTCAAATTCAATGACATGAGACTCAATTTGAATATTGCTTAACTTTCGCTGAAATTCTTTTTTCACTGTCTCCAAGGATTTTTCATTCAGTCCGCTAAAGGGCACAAAATACATATGTATTATTCCTGGCTCATCTTGTTTAATTTGAATATAACGAAAATCAAATTGTGCTGAAGAATGAATATTAACAGACGTAGTATAAATTTTATTTCCTTCCTTATCTAGAATAAAGTCTTTGCCCCATCGCCCAATAATATTTCTGACCTCAACGACTATTTTATTTTCAATTTTCACAACCTCCGCAAAGTCTCCAGTTCTATATCTAACGAGAGGCATAGCTCGATTAACAAATCCAGTTGACACGATTTCTCCTGTTTCTCCTACTTCAGCTTGATTACCGTTTTTCTTAATAATTTCTATAAGACCGTATACAAGCATCACCTTGTAAACACCTTTCTCATCTTTCTTTTCGAAAGCAAAGCAACTTCTTTCGCTTAGCCCATACGTAGCTCTAACATCTACCTCAAAAAATGATTCTACAAATGTTCTTTTTTCTTCGTTAATAGATTCACTCGCAAAGTATATTCCATCCAATTTCTGTTTTAATTGTAAATTACGTTCTCTCAATAAAGAAGCGAAAATGAACCATGCACTTGGATATCCTTGACCAAATGTTGGCTTCCACTTATTTATTTCTAGAATGATTTTGGGAATTGTTGAATTATTCATTAAAAACACATTAACATTAAGCTCATTGTTCATTGGATTATACTCAATAAGCTTAGTGCCTAGGTTTACACCTCTTAGCGTTAATTTTAGATCATTCCTTTTATATCCCAATTTTGACCACGCATAAAACACAAATTTTCTGTCTTCAAAATAGCTGTCATTACTCAAATATATTTTTAGCGGGTTTCTACCAGAACCACCTGTAGAAGTGGTGTATCCTGACACTACTTTATTTATAAAACCATCTACATTGTTTCTTACAATCTCTGTATCCAAAAAAGGAAGGTTTCTTAATGATCTGAGGGACGCTTCGTTTTTAAAGTTTTCAAAGCAATCTTTTTTATAATATGATACTTTATTCATATCATCAACAAGACCATTTAGTGAAAATTCGACATTGAAGTTTGCCTCATCCTTTTCAATTGATGAAATTTTATTCCACAGCCTTCTTGAATAGGCTGGCGTTATACCAAATATCTTTATAATTGGTGCAATCATTCCCGAAGGGATTTTTTTGTAAATGTATTTCAGTTCACCTAACATTAATCTAATTGTTCTATTTCGTTAAAAATTCTTTTCATTACTGTTTCACTATCAAAATTTTCAAAAGCTTTTAATGCTCCTTGTGAAAGGGAGCTGTAATTATCAACGGTAATGGACTTTATTTTTTCAATTAAATCTATATAATTTCGTTGCTCAACAAATATTCCTGATTTATTATCTTGTATCATTTCACTAATACCAGCTAAAGCTGTTGAAATAACAGGAACACCTACAGATATTGCTTCAATTATAACTCCTGGATACCCCTCACCCGCATGAAAAGTAGGTAATAACAAAACGTCATACTCAAGAAGAGTACTAATTACTTCTTTGCTTGACAATACCCCTTTATATGCCCTCTTGAAATCATCTTTTAAATTTTCTGGACAATTATAATTTTTTGGGCCAAAAACATCTATTGTAAAATCGGTTCCAAGACTTTGTTTAGCTTTTAGTATCTCTGTAATTCCTTTTACTTCTGAAACATGTCCGATAAAAATAAAGTTCTTTCTATATCTTTTAGAATGTACCTGGAGTGGTCGTTTTCGAATATTTGGAAACCATTTTGGATTATTAGCTATTGATGCGAAGTGAGAAATCAAGTATTTGGTCTCAAAATAGTTGATATCAGCATTCTTCAAAGCATAACTAACTAGAATCTTTGAAAAAAGATTAAATTTTTCTTCATAAATCTCATGAAAGTTTCCGGCAAATTTTCTAAGAATTATCTTTTTACCAAATACTTTACTGATTAAGACTACATACCATGAGTAGAACTTATACTCTCCTGCTGTTCCATTAAAAAAAATAACATCCATTCTAGGGATGAAAAAAAGTAGTTTTACATAAATAATGATAACTGCAAAAAACTTAATAAAATAGTTCCTATTATTTAGATCAATTACACGATACGCTAAATCACGTTCTTTAAAATCATTAAGCAATTGTTCGAACAGTACAATCACTCCACCTGCCATCTCTGGCTGCTTTATTGTTCTACACTTTCCTATTAAAAGATACTTGTCCAAAACTTTATTGATTTATTTTTATTAAAAAAAATTAATATTCTTCAACGTTAATATTAGTCCTAATAATTTTACCTGGTACGCCGACCACTAAACAGTTGTCAGGAACATCAATAAGAACAACACTATTAGCACCAATAATTACATTATTTCCGATTTTTATAGGGCCCAGTATTTTTGACCCAGTTGATATTTGAACATTATCGCCAATAATTGGGACTTCATACTTTTTAGATGTTCCTCCTATTGTAACAGATGTTCCTATTTTACAATTATCTCCAATTACGGCTCGTTTATGAATAACAACAGCAATTCCACCGTAGCCAAATTTTGTGTTTTTACCAATCTTGACTTCCGCAGGAACTGCACAGTTAAAAAGTAAATACTGAAAATAGTAAATTAGCTTAGGTAGCAACGGAATTTTTATCCGGTAAAGAAAATTACTAAGGCGATAAAAATGAATCAACATATTAATTTATAGTTTTTATAATTAGTTCTTTCCAAGTTTTTGTCACTAGATCAACGTTCATCCTCTCCTCAATAAATTGAGATCCTCTTGCACCCATTTCTAACAAACTCCTATTTGGGAGATTAACCATTGCATTCATCGCATTCGCAATTTCTTTTGGAGAACTTTGATCTATAAGAATCCCATTGTTATTTGACATTAATAATGGATGGTCACAAACATTACTCAAGATTACTGGTTTACTTAAAAGCATAGCCTCACAAACGCCATTAGGGCAACCTTCAAAATCTGAAAGGTGTATTAGTGCATTTGATTGAGTTATTTTATTGTAAACATCACTTATAACTCCTTGAAAAGTTAATACTTTTCCCAATGATTCCCCCCCTAAAAGAGTTAAACACTCCTTCATGATTTGAACATCTCTTGGTACTGAACTTATTCTTCCAAACCAGTTAATCTCAAATTCAGGAACCCCAAAGCGTTCCTGATAATCTACCAGTGCCTTACATAAGTTTAATGGGTTTTTGTAGCTGTTCGTATTGCTTAGGATTATAAAGCTAAATTTATTAGAGTTTGTAATGATATGTTTAAAATCAGTTTGAAAATTATATCCATTTGGAATATACATTCTCTTATTTATGTGTTTTGGAAAGAAACTATTCATTCTATCCTTTTGACTTTTTGAATTAGCAACAATTACATCAGCAAATGAATGAAACTTTTCTAGGGTTTTTATTTTAAATGTAAGATCTTTTTTAAAGTAAGCACTTCTTTCACTTACTATTACTTTTGGGACACATCTGAACAGTTTTGCCAGTTCATTATAGAAATTTGGGGTTTCTAAAAAAGATATTGAAATTTCAACATTCAATTTCCGTATAAATTTCAAGAATTTAAAAATAAAAAAAAGATCATATTTAGATTTTTTTAAAATCTTAGTAATTATAACACCCGCTTCATTTAATTCGTTCTCTAAAAAAGAGGTCTTAGGATGAAATAAGAGGACGTGAACATCAAATTCCTTTGATAATTCCTTCGCTAAAAACGTCATCTGTCGTTGAGCCCCTCCAACATTTAAATGGTCTAAAACAAGCAGAATTTTTATTCTATTCATTGTCGATTATACTAAATGTTTAATTTAAAATATTTATGTAATTCTTTAAATGTATCTGAAATGTTTAATGGTGCATTTTTTAATAGATTAATAAACACTTCATCTTTAAAAATATTTTCTTTATAGGATTTAATGTAGTATTTGTAGGTTGGTGAATTTAAAATTGTAAAGTCATTTTCCGCATATTTATCAGGTCTTCTGAAAATACCAAGATGTATTCCATGGTGTGGTCTAAATTCATCTCTATTTGGATTGTCAAACTCAAGCATTTTCTCTTGATTTTTCTGTGTGCCTAAGTTTTCAATTTTAAATCCTAATCTTGAACACATATTGGCTAAAAATATTTCATTGTTTGGCCACAGAGTATATTCCAAATAATTTCCACTATAGATATCTAATTTAAAATTTTCAATTTCTTCTGAAGTTAGGACATCATAATATTTTTTAACGTTCACAAAATGAAGGCCTGATAATTTGGACTCTGATCTAGAAAACTGCAAATATTTAAAGATTGATTTTAAACCCGCATGTTTTAATCGTTTGGCAAGCTTTAAAAATTGTATTGGTTTGTAATTAAATTGACGAACAATGTTACTTATTGGCAAACCAGTATATTCCATATGTATAACATGTTGTTCATGCAAAGAAAGTGGCTCTCGTATATACAACATATCAATATCTACAGTATATAAATAATCATAATTTAAAAAAGATTTACTCCATAACACCCATCGTAATGATTTGGCTTTTAATGAATTCATTGTTTTACAATCATTAAAAACATTTTCATCTATTCTTAAATTACAGTTTAGTTTTATTGTTTCTATTTGAGCTTTAATTTTTGAATCTAATTTATCATAAAGGAATAAATGAATATCATACTCTGGATAAGCCTTATTACAAGAATAAATCAAAAAAGGTATATATGACTGGTATTTAGTTCCCCAAATAAATGTAGTTAAACAAACATTTTTTTTGTTCATGCTTTAGTAGTTTATTTGTTATACAATTCTAAAAATTGATTAACAATATTATTAATATTATATTTTTCTAAATTTAGTGGGTCAAGCCCGTTTCTGTAATCA
>Ga0209482_1001443_pt1 | contig 16332 bp, 42 predicted proteins | sample CoawatmetaG10DNA_FD_187512 | JGI IMG/M metagenome (GOLD analysis project Ga0209482, IMG submission 187512) | Marine microbial communities from the West Antarctic Peninsula - Coastal water metaG104-DNA (SPAdes) (version 2) | ecosystem: Environmental > Aquatic > Marine > Coastal ...
ATATATATATAATAGCTGAACTTTTTTTGTCATATTTGTCACACACTATTGGTAAAAAAAGGGAGACGCTAATCTCCCTTTAGATACTAAATACATTTCTAGAATGGCATGTCATCACCTCCTTCGTGCGCTGGCTGATCTGCCTCTGCGTTTGAAACCTTCCATGCTTGAAGGCTGGTGTAGTACTTCCCATTATACTCGTTGCAGTTAACGTTGAACTCAACATTAACATTGTCACCCACCTTGTTGTACTTGTTGAAGGACTCCACCTTCTCAGCCTTGAATAACTCAAAGCAAAATAGGTTGTTGTATGTCTCCCCATTGTCAACTAAAAATAACTGCTTCGTCCATACGTTTCCAGACTTTGATGTTCCACTCTGTGGTGGCAATATTTTACTAATCTTACCTACTACTTTTAATTCCATTTTTATTTAATTTTAATGTTTCGTTCCAAATGTTTAATTGTTTCCTCGATAAGAGAGTTCTTATCTCTCCTAGTTTCACATACCATTGGAACTTGTAGGTACATGAATCTAGATGATTTTTTATTTTTCTTACAGAAGCTGAACATGACGGTAGTATTGGTTTACGTCATCTGTGGCGTCCTCTCCAAAAAATTGGTTGTATACCCCTATAGCCTTCTGTACCTTCTCTGCGCCCCTCTCTATGAAGTCCGTAGTGGTGTCAAAAAGTCCTAGCTGACCAGTGGTCTTGCATATCACCAAAAACTTTAGTGGCTTTCCAAATAAAGTGTGGTACACGTATGCTTGGCTGTCGTAGTTGTAAGACCTTGCGCTGTAGATAAATTTCTCAATATCCCCAGTAGTCTTGATGTCAATCAAGCAGTCGTCACAAACAATGTCTGCCTTACCCTTCCACATAACGCCACCAATTTCGCCTATCATTGGAACCTCAAACTGATTCCCTTCGGCATATATCATGTCGTAGAAGTCTAGGTTTTGGGTCATCACCTTGGAAAGACTAGTGATCTCATCGTACTCCTTCTGGAGCATTAAAAAAGGCTCCCCAGAACCCTCCAGGATTTCCTTGTACTTCTTTGTGTTTCTGCTAGACACGTCGACTGGGTTCCAGTCTTGAACTTTTTCTGGCTCAAGTATTAGGTGATGGAATAGTCTCCCCTTAGCGAAGTTCACGTTGTCCTCCTTCTGTAACCCATAATTCCTTGGGTTGGACAGTAATGCCCCGATGTCACTATTGGAGAGGTAGTTCTTACCCACCCCTCCGTAGTACTCCTTGTCGTCTTTTAATAGGTTAATTACTTTCTGACTCATCAACCTATAGCCTTAGCGATTTCTTTTTTAACCTTTGCAGTCATAGCGTACTTTGTAAGTAAGTTCTCACCAATTTTCTTCAGACCTAATTCTTTGTTGGCTGATACGTACCTTAATACATTTTGCCAATTGTCATCACCAATGTCTAACTTGATTGTAGTAACTTTTTTAGGCTCTACTTTTTTTGGTACAGATTTTTTCGGCTCTACTTTCTTAGGAGTAGACAACTTCTCTGCTACACTCTTATCGTCTTGTGGTAAGTCTTCACCAGCATATATATAGTGACCTAATCCAAACATAGCTAAGTTCTTTACAAGGCATCTCATTATTGTCTTGTTTATGTCAAACATGGTTGCACCCTGCACAGACTTCTTTCCATACCTTGTGGTGTACTCATAAGCATCAAGCTTCATAGCCTTGTTTGCCCCGTCCATTACTGGTAGCCACATCTCAAGAGTTTGATCTTTTATTGTCACCTCAGTGCTACACATGTAACCCATGTGTGAGTCCCATACGAATGGCATGTTGGATGCCTCGTCCTTTACAACCTTGTATGTTGCGCTAGGGTAGTTCTTCTTTACCTCCGCCCAAGCCCAAGCCCAAGAGAGGTAAGTTAATCCATTTTTTTGTTCGACCTTGTCATTGACATTGATAGCCGACAATACTTCAAAAACTGATTTTTCTGTTTCACTCATTTAATTTAATTTAATTTAGATTTAACTTTATTTAAATTCTTTAACACTTGCTCCCTACTAGCCTTAAGCTTTCTAATTAAGCGAATGTTATCATTTTTTACTATGGCAACATTTATTCTGCTGTCTATTTTAGCTAGTTTTGTACGGCAATTGGACAAATATAGTACGTAAATTGCGCTTTTCCAACCTAAATCGTTAAAAGTTTTATATTCATTTTCATTTGCCTCGGTGTAGAAGTCACCACCAGTGGACATGTTGATTATGGATATATTTCCAGATTTTTTCTCTTTTATAATCCTCCACCCGTATAGCATATACGCAACCAGTCCTTTGTCTTCTATTATTACCGATGATTGGTAAGACTCTGCCTGGTGGAATAGGTCACCTAAATCGTACATTGGCTATTTATCCTATCGATTACAATCTGGTAGTCACGATCTTCTTCCACTTTTTTTGTTATGTCTTTGATGCCGTGGTGTATAGTGGAGTGTGGTATAGAATACCCTCTGTCGTTCATGTAGCTTTGGATGTATGTCAGCTTCATTTTGTTAACCTTGCATAGGTAGTATAGTAGGTATCTTGCGTCTACCACTGCCCTCTCCTTGCTCTTAATGAAGATATCTTCTTCACTGACTCCAAATTTCTCTGCAACCTCTGTTGCAAGCTTGTTGAATAGTTTGTATTTCATTTTATTGATTTAATTTAAACAAAAATAATAAAAAAAATAGACATTTAATGTATGTTTTTTATTTTAATTACCCACATTAAAACGTGGGTCAACAGTCTATAAAACACATTAAAACGTGTTTTTATCTTAGTGTTGTATGCAATTAAAAAAGACATACAACAATGTATAAAAGTAATAGCGGTGTTCGTTGCTGAACTTTAGTCTTCGTCTAAGTTAAGGTAACATCCAAACCCTTAACGCACTGGTACGATACCGCTACATACTCTTATACTACTTTAGTGGTTCAATTGGCATCCAATGAGTAATTGATTGTCCAAAAAATGAATCTGGTCCAAATGTATCAAAGTAATAAGGCACTAAATTATTTCCGTGTTCATCCTCACTTCTGTAAGTTCTTGCACGCTCGCTTTTAGAATCTAATTTTTCTCTGTCTTTTAATGATAACCCTTTCTTCATTTTTGCTACTACACAATTAACATTCGCTTGGTCATCGCTATCGTGCCAAGTTCCTCTGCTGTGCCTTACTATTACATATTTACCTTCTTCTGGTAATTTATCTTTTGTGCTAATCCAATTCATCTAATTCTTTTTGAAGTTTGTTGATTTCTTGTATGTATTCAGATTCAATAATCTTACCAATAACCCTAAATAAACTTTTTGGTATTTTTACGTTATCTTCAATCCCATTGCACCGCAAATAAGATTCTCTAATTACCACATCTTCGCTTTGTGTATATCCGATTTTCTGTAAATTGTTTTCACATTCTTCTAACTTATTTGCTAAGTCGTTTGCTTTTTTTAATGTTTCTTTTGTCATTTTATTAAATTTTATTTAGTTAATCCGCACAGTTTACAACAACGTATAAAGTGCATTAAAACGCACCTTACACAATGCGTTAGCACACATTCAACAAACATTGTATTCTTCCAACAACACTATATTCATTTCCATTAATATCTGTTTTCGGTGCTTTTTTATCATCTAACCACATTTTCACACATTCTAAATCTTCTGCTAACATTTCTAATTCGTTGAAAGTACGTGTGCTAGAACCGTATATATTTAACTGCTCGCTATCGCTTTCACAACAATGCGTATAATTAATAGCTTCTTCAAGTGCATTTATAATAGCTTTATATAATCTTCCATCACTTGCAACATAGCCTTTGCAGTCATTTAATGCAAGGTGCTTTAATAATAATTCTTTACTTTTCATTGCTAACTTATTTGCCAAATTAAATACTTCGGTATGTAACAGTTCGCTATCGCTTTCACAACTATGTGTATAATTAATAGCTGTTTTTATCTCGTCTGCCACAACCTTTAAATCAGAGTCTTGTGCAAATATTATCATTTCGTTATTACTGTAATCGGTACGCATTTTTATTAAAGTCTGTAAAATAATTTCTTCCATTTTATTGTATTTTAGGTTAATTTTCCGCTACTAATCATACACTTTCAAGTTGTAAAACATTATCTAACTTTAAATCCTGCCCAACCTTTGTTCCATAGATTCTTTTTAAAAGAAAAAATGTAGTCTGTGTTTTCTTCCAAAATTTTAGCCATATCAAAAGCTACTATATTTGCAACTTCAATTTCTTTGTTTTCTTTCAAAAAGCGTAGTGCATCATTGCCATCTTTCGGTCTATAACGTTTCAAAATAACGTTTATACCTAATAGCTCGGCTTGTTCTTTCATCTCTTTATGTGTTTTATTTTTTTCATATCTATTAATTTATGTGTTAATTTTATACTCAAATCTAACACGTTGTAACACTTGTAATCCTAGATATGCAGTACCTAGATCTCCTAAAACTACAATTAAATCTGTTTCTTTGGCTTTCTATTTCATTTATCCGCCTCTAATTTTTACTCTATAATTATATTTTGGTCGTTGATTATGATGCCATGTTCAGCGTCTGCAACCCACCTTCGTGCCTCGTCAATACTGTTGCTCTGCTTTGTCTCTGCTGGATGATCTCCAGAGTAGTATAAGTGTATAGTTAGTTCCATGTTTTTCATAATCCACCATATTTATCGTTTAGCATAATAAAATGCTTGTCGTTATCACTCAGTTTTAGCTCCAACAAATCTTTCTTCGCTTCTTTTCTTTTCTTGCTCACTGGAAGTGCGTCTACCAGTTGTTGAATCTTTTGAATTAATTTTTTTCTGTACATAATTTAGTTTTTTATTTAGACAAACATATTACAAAAATTAGACGTATGCAAGTCTTGTTATTTCCATATAGCACGAAAACCTCGCACATTTCTGTGCAAGGCTTACTATTAAATGTTAGCGTTTGTGGCTAACCATAAAGCTGTGGAGGCTCACGTTCCATTAACTCTTTGTACTCCACTACCCAGTCGAAGAATTTAATTGTATCTGAGGCTTCATTCAACATGTTTACAATGTCATCATCGGTCTCGCACTCATCCATAGAATCTTGGAATCCTTGCAACTGCCAATACATCTCATCGTTGTACTCGTAGCCACCATGCTCTTCAAAAACATCCCAAATTTTTGTTTTTATTTCGTTTATTTTTTTTTGTTGGGTTATCGTTTTATTCGTTATCATATTCCTAAAATTATTTGTTCTTCTGGTAACTTTAATGTATCGATTGCGGTGTTTATACTGTCATACAACTGGTCCTTAATCCAGTCGTCTGACAGTGCCATGTCAAGCACCTCTTGCGCTTGCTTCTCTGTGCAGTAGCACCTCTGTTGTACGTCGTCTACGTGCCATAGGTGGTCGACATAGTACCCACTTTTCTTTAAGAGTTCCTTCGCCTCCTCAATCTTTTTAATGCTCATAATAAATTGTTTTTAAAAAATTATTTCTATTACCATTGCCCGCCCGTAAAACTTTCGTTTAATTCAAGGCTTCCGTCTTTAAGCATTGTAGGTAATGAATAGGCAAAGCTACCATCTGCACATTCTGCTGAATCAGCTATCGCTTTGTAAATACTCTCTAGGTCATTAAACCTATAAACACATTCCTTATAGCATCCGTCACAATCTCTGCTGTCGTAATTTATTAACACATGACCATCTCTCAACAGTCTTTTTAATATTTCATTTTCACTTTTTAAATCGTTTAGTATTACCATCTTCTAAAATTTAATTGTTATTGTGTTATAAATTTCTGCACTGATGTTGGCACTCTGCCCTACATACTTTTTTATGTTTGTTCGACTGATTCGGTTTGAAAGTACGATGTCTGATCTGTTTCTGTTGTCTGACTCTCTGGTATTCGGAAAGCCAGTTATCGGATGTAATGTCATTATTTTAAGTTGTATTTGATTAGTACTCTGTTCCACCATCTTAAATGCTGGAACTCTTTTTCTGTGTATACCTCGACTACCGTCCATCCTATTTCTTTTTCAATATGTAGTATGTGCAGTCCGCTATCTAAACGTGTATGGTTTACTATTTTGTTCATGCTATATACTTTTTTTAAGGTGGTTGTTGAATAGGTTGTTGTTCTGTTCGCTTATATACATCTGTGCCTCAAAAAAGGTGTCTACATTTTCCATAATAATATGTACTTCTGTTCCAACAAATGTCGTCAGCTTTCCGTGATCTAAGGTGTAGTCTGTGATTGCTTTTGCCATCGTTCTAATTGTTTTAAAGTTATTTATTAATATTTTGACAGAATTTCTCTGTCAGTTTCTAATTGTTTTTCGCTCAAGACGTTCATCATTGGATAGGTAGTTACTCTACCTACGTTTTCTCTAAAAAACGTATCGTGAGAATAAAACTGATTGTTGTTTGTCTCGTCGATACACCTTATTGATGTAACGCCTTGAGAAAGCAATTCATCCCTCTCTAATAGGTCTAAAACTTTTGCAATATCTTTGTCGTAGTCTTCCTTTTCGTTAATCATAAAATCTAAAATAAATCTTGCCATCGTTCTAATTGTTTTAAAGTTATTTATTAAATTCTTTAATGAATTCTACGACTGCGTGGTATGTTACGTCTATATCGCAAACATCGAGAGAGTAATATATCGCTTCCCAATAGCTATCTTCTGAGTTGCTTTGTACTCTACACTCAGATACTACTGGCATCAGCCAATCCCAAGAGTTGTGGTAGTTCGGTGTAACATATTTGCCCATCTCTTGGTGATCTTCCATATCCATAAATTCTGCTATAAGTTCATTGCTTTCTGTCTCTATCTTTATAGTTTTAATGAATTCGACCACTGCTTTGTATGTCGTATTAAGCTTACTCCCTATTGTTTCTGCATGAAATAACTCTTCTATAGAATGGTCAGTATTGTGTTTTATCTTAACTCTATTTTCGGAAATAATAAATTCAAAACCAAAGGTTTCAATCTTCTCAACTACTGGCATCAGCCAATTCCAATCGGTATGGTATTCTAACTCAACATCGGGAATCCAATCCCCACTATTATAAAGTGGTAGGTAGTATGAGCCTTCATGCTCTTTCAACCCCATAAAGTCTGCTATCAATCTATTTTCTTTCATTCTAATTGTTTTAAACGCAAGGCAATGTCGCCTTGTACCACCAAAAGCCCATACATCTCTGTATAGGCGAATTGGTATTGGTATTGGTATTGCTCTACATCTCTAACTCGTCCATTTCTAGTGCTTGGATTAGTGCCTTGCGATTTGAATAGTCTGCCCTTCTCCAAGCATCTGCAAACGTGCTTGTGCAAACTGCAGTCATAAATCCTCCCAAGCCTCCTAATAGCTGATTCTTGCGTTCTATGGATGCAACCTCCTCGATTAGTGTGTGAGCCGTTCCACGACAAGATCCGTTGTCTGAATAGTTTGCGATTGCTACAAGCATTGTGTAGTTCTTGTATGTGATTCCCTTTGGAAGGTATCCAGATGCATACCCACTTCTTAATTTGATTTTTGTACTCATAGTCTTACTTCTTTTTAATTAAATTGTTTATACTGATTAAAATCTATCTGTAGTTAAATACATTACTATTTGATGCCTTGGTAGTACATCTAACTGTACCACATGAGGCCAGGCTTATTAATATTAATAAGGCAAACGATATTGCCATTATACTAGTGAATACTTTCATAATCTTACTTGTTTTTAATTATTTATTTAGTTGGTTGTTCTTATTCCCGTTTTTATTATTTCCATTCCATTGTACACAACATCACTATTTTCGCATATATCAACTGTTATGTTTTCTTTTATACTTATATCTTTGTTGTTTGTTAGAATAGATATATTAGCACCTTCTAAGTGATGTAAGTTTTCTTGTAGCTCAAAAATCAATTCATTACTACTTATTGAGGTTTCAATCTCTATTAAATACGTCTTCTTATTCATATCTTACTTGTTTTTAATTAAATTGTTTATACTGATTCAAATCTCTATATCCAGTTTTAGCATATATGATGCTTTCCAAAGATGTATCTCTGCTTCCGTTGATCTTGCATACAAGAATGCATTCTTCTCTGGTAGCAATCCCATCATCGATTATGGTGTCCCATAAATTATTAAAATTTTGTTTACTCATTACTCTTACTAATTTTTGATTATTAATATAAGTCTGCTTTCTCAATTTGCGCTACCTCTCGCCTAGGCAATTCATATAGGCAATCCAAGTACTTGTCAAATGCTTTCTCACATTGTCTATTGTACTTCCTCCAGATGGAGCATTCGTCGTCATACTGCTTCTCATTAATTCCAGAGGCAATCTCTCTCTGGTCATTTGCCTTGTTGTACTTCTCAATCCATTTTACCGCTCTGTTTACCATAGATTGGTGTCTCTTGTTTATTGCTTTCATAATGCCTATTTGTTAGTTGTTATTTCGTTATTGGAGCCATCTATGTCTCTAGATTCATTGTTTTCTCGCTCTAATTTGTACAGCTTCTGAGCTGTCTTGATCAACGCACAGTCGATGCGTACATATTTGGTTACTGTTTTTGATTCACTCATTGTAATTGAATTTTTAAGATTAAGACGCTTCACAGCGTTTCGACCTATAAGGTCTCATCAGTTAATCTGCATTATAAACACAACCCACTGCTGAGTTCTGCCACTCGAAGTATAGCCCATGCTTCTCCAGTGTTTTCTGTAGATTCTCGCTACCCCAGTACATTTCAGTATCGTAGTAATCTAACCACTCTTCTGCATTATACTCTTCTGCTTTTATCCAAAAGTATCCTCTGTAGTCTTGGTATCCTTCCTTGTTTTGATACCATATGTCTACTGGGCAACCAAGTCTTTTTAACTCGATAAACGCTTTGATTGATGCAGTAGTCATGTGACTGATTTCTTCAGCTGAAAACTCATTGTTAAACATTGCTTTTGTGTACTTTACTGTAGTTGAATTTGACATTTTAATTAAATTTAAAGTTTAGTTATCGGTATGAGTATCGCTCTCACTGGTCTGTCAATCAGATACCGATATTAGTGTCGTGAATTTCACTCTCAAGACTCGCACATTAACTCCATCCACAGATGGCTAAAGAGCTGTCATTCGCTCTACAGAATCCTCAATTAAGGGATGCCAATTTTTTATCCTTGAAATCATTTTCACTCCTCGAAATTGACCTATAAACACCTTAGTGCTAACTACTTCGCTTGATAGAATGAGAGAGACGATAACCTTTGCAGAAATGCAAATGATTGGTTACCAGCAGTTTAATGAAGAAATGTTAAAGTAATGCTTTAGATAGCACTACGTAACTGCTTGATTGTCAGTAGTTTAAGTCAGTATGTCAATGAACTTGGTGCCTTAGCACACCGCAATATACATAAATTGTGTCTAATAAAAAAACATTATCTGTCTAAATATTAATGTGTGTCCGCAACCATTGGCGTCTCATGTGATTGAGGTATCTGGACAGAAGCCCAGTATGTCAGATCGTAACAGCAAAATGCATCAAATCGTTTGAGTAAAAGAAGGAAGGAACTGTTGTTAAAGGATAGGTGTATATCTCTTTAAAGGTTTAGATCTATGGGATCCTTTGCTGGTTGCCTTGATCAACAGACTTTGTATTTGATACTATACATAGACGCATAGATTCATGAGCAATGTCAGTGATGTCGAAGGCTGACGCAATCTGGAGCTAGACAAAAGCTAGGATAACCAGACCATCTGGAGCATGATCTGGAGCCAGATAAAAAGCCAAAAAAATCAGAGGAATGCGTTTAAAAACTCAGAATCTAGGCTAAAAAATATGACTTTCCTAGAGGGGACCGCTTCCGCATAACACCATATAACCCAATCTCTAATCATATCTGATAATTTTTGTACCTTGCATAAAAATAACATTATGGATGGATTAAGAATGAGGGACGGTAGGTTAATTAACGACCGCCCTGTGGGTATTTCTGGCATAGCCCAGGCAGCCCAAATGAGGAAACAGAACAAGCAGCGTAGTTTGACACAGGATATTGCGTTGGGTATTGAGTTGGCTTCTGAGAGAAAGGAGTCTATGAAAATTATTGCAAAATTTATCTAATAATATTTTTTGTTTGTTTTATTTTGGGGGCTAGCATTTATGTTGGCTCTTTTTTTTGTTTATAATTCTTATTTGGTGACAGTTTTTATTATTATTGTGACAATTAAATGTCGATTAAATGACGTTTTTTATTAGTTAACTAATTGATTATTAGTTTAGTGATAGTTTGTGACAGTTTTAAAGGGTTATATAGGGAAAGAAAATATAAATATATAGTTTTTATATATATATAATAGGGAGGGTTAAAACTGTCACAACGTCACGGGGTTGTTAGTGGAATAATTATTGTACATTTGTTTACATAATAATTAAATTAAATCACATGAATCAATCAATGGGAGGTTATTCACCAAAGGAGCTTACTATAGGTAGTGACTCACAGGAGAAGCTACTTCATGGTATCGAGATGATATCCAGTGCCGTCAAGAGCACACTTGGACCAATGGGTCAGACTGTAATAATTGAGTCACCACAACACCTTCATGGAATGACTGTCACCAAGGACGGCGTAACTGTAGCCAAGGGCTATGATATGGCTGACCCTGTAGGCAACCTTGCTGTAAGGATGATGAAGGAGGCTTCTACTAGGACGGCAACCTCAGCGGGGGATGGCACGACTACTGCAATAGTATTGACGGAGGCTTTGGTAAAGCAGGGCTTGATAGAGATAGTCAGCGGAGTGAACAAGACAGACGTTTTAAGACACTTGGTTAGCGAGACTGATTATTCGGTATCTAAACTAAAAGAAAATAGCAGGGAGGTTACCGACAAGATGCTGGTGGACGTTGCAACGATATCAGCCAACAACGACAATAACATAGGTCGGATCATATCAGACTGTTACAAGGAGGTTGGCAAGAACGGCATAGTCACGGTTGAGAACTCGCCTACCCCAGAGACGTACTACGAGACTACGAAGGGCATAAAGATAGACAAGGGCTACTCGTCTCCGTTGTTTATAAACCACCAGAAGAAGGAAGAGTGCATACTTGAGGACGTTTACATACTTGTTTGTGACGCAGAGATTAGCAACATACTACAGATTGAGTCGGTACTAAAGCCAATCATACAGGAACAAAAAAAATTACTTATTATATCGCCGTGTACGACCAACGTAATATCAACCCTTGCTGCCAATGTGCAGAAGAGGGGGCTACAGGTTTGTACGGTGCAGCCGCCAAACTTTGGCTACCGTCAGCATGAGCTGATGCAGGACATAGCGTTGTCTGTTGGTGCGATATACTTTTCAGAGAAGACGGGTGACGACTTAAGCCTCATCGAGTCTACGGACTTGGGTCACGCTTCCAGGGTGATAGTTGGGAGGGACACTTCCGTAATACTTAGTGAGTCTAAGTCAAACCCATTCGTTGACCTCAGGGTTGAGGAGCTGTGGGACGCTCACAGGGTCGCCAAGCAGAAGAACGACAAGGACTTTTTGCTACAGAGGATTGCATCCCTGACTGGCGGGATTGGTGTTATACACGTAGGTGGCAACACGGACCTTGAGCAGAAGGAGCTGTATGACAGGGTAGACGATGCGGTATGTGCGGTACGTTCGGCTCTAGAGGAGGGTATACTACCTGGCGCAGGAATGGCGTTAGCAAAAATATGCTCACCCTTTCACGTTGAAAAAAGTAACAAAAAAGAAACTAAAGAGCTTATAATTGCTAGGTCTATTTTATACTATGCGTTGCAAGCTCCTTACAGGCAGATACTTATAAACGCAGGTCTAGACCCTGATGATATTCTCAAAGAACACTACCTTAGTGGATTTGACTTTGGGTATAACTTAAAAACCAAGGAGTATGGTGACCTAATAGAGATGGGCGTCATTGACCCGACGAAGGTTACAAGGTCTGCGCTACAGAACGCAGTTTCTGTTGCGGTTACTATTTTATCAACCAATGCTATTATTACAATGGCTAGAACATACGAGTCGGAATAATGAGGGAGAAGATACTAGAACTATATGGGGACCACACGGATGAGGGTCTCCTTTTTGCAGACGGACTTGACGAGGCAATAATTGGTATATGTCCAAACACTTTAAGGCTGGTATACTCCAGAACAAAGGTGATTAACGTGTTTATTAAAGACGATGACATGGACGAGATTGATGCAATAGAGTACGCAGAGTATAACACGTTTAATGCTTACGTAGGTGAGCAGACGCCTATATTTATAGACGACTTTGATTATGATTAAATTTAATTACGACTCGATACTGGGTCTAGTAGAATACCAAATAGAAAAACAACATGAAGCCAATAGGGAAGTATATAGTAATAAACGAGATTCAGGAAGAAGTAAGCACAGAGTCAGGAATTCTGTTGACAGCAGAAGACACAAAAGACCTAAGGTATAAGAAGGGCGTCGTTGTAATGCCAGGGACTGAGGTTATCGTGGTGTCAGCGGCAGAAGAAATATACTACGACTCAAGGGCTGGTTACAAGATGGTGATCAACGGGTCCCAGCACACAATTATTTCTGAGTCTGATGTCGTTGTTGTTTTATAGTATGGTTCATTTCTATTATAAAATTTCGATACACCTTGTCGGTGTATGAAACGTTTTTTAGGAACATAGGGTTTCCATCATTGCTACTAGGAATTTCTTGCCCATTGAGGTATTTGTATATCGATGTGGTGACCCTTTTACCTTTTAATGAAATCTCATACAGAGCCTTTCGTTTTCCCATTCTTTTTCTAAAAACCTCTATCCACCCCTCCTGTCTTAATCGTTCAAATCGATGTTTTTCCCAGCTTATTAGGTTATCAAACTCATTAAATTTATCTTTTGAAAAGTAGTCCTCTGACTTTAGGAATAAGAGTATGTCTAGGTCGGACTGACTGAGATTGTGTTTTACTTTTATAAACTGACGAACAACCCGCCAGTATTTTAAGTAGTCTGATTTCATAAAATTAAATTTAGTAACTTTGTTGTAAAGATACTAATTATGACTGACGAAGAAAAAAAAGTTGCCGCCGCTAATAAGAAGAAGAGCGACACTTCTAACTTTAGGAATAGTACCTCCAAGGCTATAGCTAGACTTAAGTTAAGTAACCAGAAACTTACTGCTAATGCGATTGCTAGAAAAAAGAAAACCATAGCATCCAACACAAAAAGAAAAAAAGATCTAAAAAGAAAGTATGTATCAGACAAGTACACTAGAATAGTAGGGCTTCAGGGTCTTCAAGGACTTCAAGGACTGTCACCTAAAAATAAAAAATCATGAAAAAATTAAAACCGTATTTCACTCAAGCAAGCAAAAGTATGGGTGGCAAGCCAGAGAAGTTTGGGCTACCATCCAATAAGCAGATAGCAAATAGTGTTTACGCTAAGTGTGGTAAAAAATAATGGCAAAGAAAGGCAGAACTAAAGGAAATAAAATATGTCCATCAGGTATTGCTTGGGCAAAGAGGACATTTGACAAGTACCCATCTGCATATGCGAACATGGCTGCTAGTAAGTACTGTAAGGATCCTAACTACGCTAAAAAATCTAAAAAATAAAAATATGGCTTTTAAAATACATAACATGTACAGCAAGACAGGAATTAAAAAAGTTGCAAAGACTATGAAAGAACATCTTTCATTAAAGAAAAAAGGATACACCCATACTAAAAAGAAATAATTATGCCAACAGTAAAATATAGTTGCCCAGATACAGGCAAGACAATGAAAAAAAGTTTCCCATACAATGCAGTAGGGAAAGCTCAAGCACACACATTTGCAAAAACTATGGGTGGTTCTATGAAGAACAACCCTACTACAAAAATGACTGAAACAGGTTATTAATGGGGGAGCTTAAGAAGTGGAGAGACGAGAATTGGGTTCGTATAGGAACGGATGGCTCTATAAAAGGAGCTTGCGGTACTAGCAAAAATAAAAAAAATCCTGATCGTTGTTTGCCATTAGCTAAGGCTAGAAGTTTAAGTAAAAGAGAGAGGGCTAAGACTGCTAGAAAAAAGAAGGCTTCGGGCGGTAAGAAGCAGTTTGTTCCAAACACAGAAAAAGCTAAAGTAACTAAATAAATAAATATGAGTTTTAAAAAAGTAGCTGCAAAAATTGCAAAAAAAGGAGGGTATAGTAAAAAGGCAGCGTCTGCTATTTTAGCGTCTGCTTCTAGAAAAGCAAGCCCTAAAGCAAAAAGGAAAAACCCTAAGCTTAAAAAGGTAAAATAAAAGTAATGGCAACACCGAGGAAAGGGAAGGCTAAAGTGAAGGTAACTTCTACAGGTAAAAGGGTAAGCTACGGTCAGGCAGGCAAAGCTAAGGGTGGAGGTCCAAGGGTTAGACCAGGTACATCTAAGGGTGATAGCTATTGCGCCAGAAGTTTAGGAATAAAAAGAGGGTTAAGCAAGAAAAAACAAAGCGACCCTAACACTCCTAATAACCTGTCTAGAAAGAGGTGGAAGTGTGTTGGAGCAAAGTCAAGGAAATAGATAATTAAAATATTAGTATATTTGTTAAATAAATTATATTATGAGTTGCAAAGGTTTAAAAGGTAAAAAATTAGCTGAGTGTAAAAAAAACACTCCTACATATGTAAATTTTGCACTAGCTAATCAAGCTAGGAACAATTCAGCAGGAGTTGACACCAAAAGACCTGCTACAAAAAGAGATAGTACTCAGTATAAAAAAGGTTTTAAGATGGGTTTAAAAGGATTAACTCTTTCTAAAATGCAATTAAAACACCAAGGAGAAACTGAATTTCATAAAATGGGTAGATGGGAAGGTCAAAATAAAAATAAAAAATAATAAAAAATGAAAAAACAAGGTTACAATTCTAGACTCGATGAGTCTTTAGCAGCAAAAAACGGAAAAAAGTCTCAGTCTATGAAATCTCGTAGGGATGAATCAAAGGCTATGTCTAAAAAAGAGTATGGTCATGCTTACGGTGGAGACCATTCTATGAAGTATGAAAAACATTTAGGATCAAATTCTATGAACTTTAGAAAGTAGGATGAAGTCAAAAGGCTTAGGGGATTCAATAGAAAAATTTACAAAAGCGACAGGAATAAAAAAAGCTGTTCAGGCTGTTTCTAAGGCTACAGGCAGCGACTGTGGCTGTGGAAAAAGACAGGATACATTAAATAGGGTTTTCCCATATAAAAAATAAAAATGGCATATCAAAAATTACAAGCAAGCAGGGCATCGTTGGTTACTTTAAGTGACACGGTAGACATACCAAGTGTTTCAACTCAAAACGGAAGGGGCAACAATGGATGTGTGTTATATGTAGGCACGGGAGGTAACTTGCGTGTATTAACTGCAGGGGGTGATGACGTTGTATTTACAGGTTTCCCTGACGGAGGTTTTTTACCTGTAAACGTGCTTAGAGTTTTCTTAACAAATACCACGGCATCTAATATTGTTGCACTCTGGTAAAAAATATATTTTATGGGTCTTGCGATAGGTATTGGTAATGGAATATTATTCACTAGTCAAACAGGTAATCCTAGTGCGATACAAGGATTAATAGTAAAATTATGCGCGAGGTCTACGTATTGTGAAAACAAGACATGTACTACTGCCACACTTCAAAAACTAGAAAACTGTAAATCATAATGAGTAATTTACTTAATGATGCTTCAATACTACTAACTCCGACTGGATACGATAACGGCAGCATGAATGCTATAAAGCCAACTAACGGAGATGGGGATTTTACTTTTGTTCGAGGTTCAGCAGCTACTCGTGTAAATGCACAAGGTTTAGTTGAAGAAGTAACAGACACTAATCTACCTAGAATAAACTACGAGGGTTTTAGCTATGATGGTAATGGTGATATTATTCCTAATAGTGGATGTGGCTCGTGGCTTTTAGAACGTCAGTCAACAAACTTATTTGTACGTTCTAATGGACTTACTAGTAGTGGTTTTTGGCCTAGAAACTCATCACTAATTGCAACAGTAAATGCCACAATATCACCTGATGGTACTTTAAACGCAGCTAGATTCGTAAATGCAGGTGGTGGTAATAGGTTAGGGCAAGAGGTTGCTTTAACAAGTGGATTAACTTACGCTTTTTCTTTCTATATGAAAAATAATGGAGGTAACGCAAGTCTAGAAACGGCGTTTGATGGGCAATCTGCTTCTCAATCATACACCATAACTAACGATTGGGTTAGATATGAGTTTACTTTTACTGCGACATCTACAGAGACATCTCAAATTAGACTTTTTAATGGTGAGTC
>Ga0209482_1001447_pt1 | contig 16307 bp, 17 predicted proteins | sample CoawatmetaG10DNA_FD_187512 | JGI IMG/M metagenome (GOLD analysis project Ga0209482, IMG submission 187512) | Marine microbial communities from the West Antarctic Peninsula - Coastal water metaG104-DNA (SPAdes) (version 2) | ecosystem: Environmental > Aquatic > Marine > Coastal ...
GGTATTCTACTTTAGAAACGTAATCTGTATCTGGTCCAACTAAATTAAAAGTTATAACTACATTGTCAGCTAAGGTAACGTCTTTATCTAATTTCATTACTGTTGCGCTTATTTCCGTAACAGTAGCGTTATTTGGTATACCAGTAGCGGTAGCAATACTACCTAATGATGGAATAGCAGTTGTTTCTTTTATGTTTATAGCATTTCCAGCCGTTACTGTTTGAGTACCATTAGCTTTTCCTGTTTCTATATTTAGTTCAAAAGCTTGCTTTGGTCCCGCGCTAACACTATAGTCAATATTATCTGGTGGAGTATGTTGGTTTTGAAAATTACCATACATAACCCTATTGCCTGATACTTCTTGAGCTAAAGCTCTTACAGGTATTTTATCGTATACTCTTGTTAGATTATCTGAAGGTAAAGTTTTATAAGGTTTTTTAGAGTTGTACTCATACACAAAAATGTTAGGATCAACGTTTTCGTTTGCTGTTAGATCTGTTATTGAAATAGTATCTATTACTTTTACGGCTAAACCGTTAGACTCTTTAAATAAAATATCCATTTCGGTTATTTTAAGAGCATCGGATAAAAGAGTTTTAGTAGTAGGTAGTGGTATTCTTAATTTAATAGAATCTACTTTGTTTTCCATAAAACTAACAACAGTACTTCTATAAGCAGAAGCTTCGTCAAGTTTTTCTGTAAAACCAATTTGACCACTGTCATTGTTTTTTACATACATAAAATAACCATCTTGCTTTGGAATAAAAGCAGCTTGTGTAAATGGTGCAAATATAGAATATTGATTATCTTCAAATTTATATCTATAAGAAAATCTTACAAATTTATCTTCTAAGAAATTAGGATCTCCAGCAAAGTTTCCATTAAAATAAGTATTAGGATTTACAACTATAGTCGAGTTAGAAGGTATAGCTGTTGTAATGTTATTTACTACTATTTCCCATTGTGGTGGCGTAGTAGTATCATCAAAAACAGCACTAAAAACAGTACCTCCTGTGCTAACCATTGAAACAACACCACTTACGGTTTGTAAAAAAGATATTTTTCTTTCTGACGCTAATATATTTGAAAAGAAAATCTCTCCAACAAGACCAGTAACAATTATTGATATTGGATCTCCAACTGCTCCACCGGCAGCGCAAATAGCACTACAACCATTAGGAAAACTAAGAGATGTAACATCTTTCATAGTAGTTTCATAAGGAACAGCGTCAGTAGATCCAGCTGCTTCTTGCCATAATTGCATAGACTCGTATGGGTTATACTTTGCTACAGATATTTGATCTTCTGAATTGTAATGATTATCATCTTGAGCGGCAAGATTTACGTTTATTACTCTAGGTTGATTTCTATTATCTGTCCAAAACAATAAACCTTCTAATAAATTAATACCATGTATTGGTTTTGATGAAGAAAAGTTTAACCAATTACCTTTAACTAACACAAGGCCAATTTGATTTACAGCATCGTATCTTATAATAAAGTTTTTAAATGTTGGAGAGTACGATGATTTATCAGCAGTTCTATTTGTTGTAAATAAATAAACAAAATTATTAGAATCATCAACAACTTGTCCTATACATTTTTGATCAGTAGATGCTGTTAAAGTATTTATATTTAACACAGGCTCGTTACCAAGAACATTTTCTAAAGCACCAACATTAGCTCCTTCAGATTTACTAACCTGAACGTTACGAGCATCTCTATACTCACCTCCAGGTAATAACCTAGCGTCTAGATCTTTGTTCATCTTGCTCTGTACAAAATTATTTCTTGCTTGCGCCATGTGTTATGATTTTATCCATTTAGATTTACCTCTCATAACTTGAACAAATTCATCAAGCTTAATGTTAGATAATCTTATTTTTGCGTTTCTTAAAGCTGCTCTTCTATCTTTTTTAAATCTAGCAATCATGCCCTCAGAGACGTTTGCTCTATTGGCTAATAGATTATAAGATATACTTAAATACATTGCTTCCTCGGCCATCTTAGGTACTCTAGTGTCTAAGTCGTAAGCTAGTCCGTCTGATATATATTCTAATACTATTAATCTATCTACTAAATTACTAGAAAAAGTAAATAAACCATCTCTTTCATTTATGCCAAACCAACCGTTTGTTTGAGAGTATTGAGGATCTAAACCGTATAATCTTCCCCAGTTTAAAGGTCCAGATCCCATATCGTTTTGATATACATCATACGATAAGTTATCTATTTGCTCTTGAGCTAATCCGTTTATAGCTCTTCCAGCGTTATTAGTTCTCCATCTTTCAGTTGTTAACGATGTTCCCTCTAAGTCTTCACCAAAATTATCTTGGGTTGGTATACCAGCGCTATCTTGTAATTGGTTATAGTAAGGGTTTGTTGTTAAATTGTTGTTTGGATATAAAGGATGTTTTACACCAAGTCTATCTATGTAACATAATGAAACATAATTAACATAATCTTGAGGTATAACTAATTGTAGACTTGCAGGAATAGTAAGTTCCTGTGATTTAATACTTTTTAAAGTGTCATAACTAAACTCCTGTAAAGTTCTTTTAGCCCAAAAAACTATATCTGACTTCTTAGCTGTTTGTATTATTTTACCGTCACCTACATAACCAACCATGTAGTTATCTATAATATCATTTAAAGTATTATATTGATATGTACCATAATTTTCTTCAACTGTATCACCTACGGCTTCTTCTGCTGGCGTATTGCCATATTGACCACCATCTAATATACTTAATTGAACAACTATGAATAAGTTATTTGCAGGATTTGCTGTAAAGGTTATAGCATTACCAGCTACGTTATATTGAAGAATGTATTCAGACCAAGACCCAGGAAAACCTGTAGTACTGGTATATATTTTAAAATTATTTAATGCATAATTTACGCTAGTAGGATCCCAAGAGTTAGCATCAGTAAAAACTAAATCACTGTTAAATGTAGTAGTTATTGTTAAAGCATTACCTGTTCCTCTAAAGCCTTGCGCACCTTGGTAGTATTGTTGATTAGTTTCTGTTATTAATCCCATTTTTTAAGATTTTTCATTTATTGATACTTCCTGTGCTTCTGCTTCTGCTGTTTGAATAATTTCAGGATCTCTTATAATTATACCACAGTATTTAAGTATACCTATTATTAAGTTTGTTTGCTCAGCTATGTCTAATTCAAAATTAACTGAAGTAGCACTGCTATATAAGTATTGACCTAAAGTACCAACAGTAAAACCCCATGAAGGACTTGATGGTACAACTAGACAGTTTATGGTTACAACGTTAGGTTGAGGATTAACTTTTATTAAAAGTTGTTGCGCCGTAGATGGAGCAACTAAAGTAGTTGTTTGAGTTGTGAAGCAAATAGGATGTTGATTTGTAGGCGCAGTTAGTTTAGATCTAATAATCTGCGAGTAATCACTTTTGCTTGCTAGTTGAGTTATAGAATCAAATTGAGGATTTGTAGTATTGTAGGTTGAAATAATTTCACCTAACTTAAATATAACCGATGTAGTTGTTTGTATCCAACCTAGATTAGCAGCGTTATATGCAAAGATTATATCTCTTTCAAAAGGATAAAGCTTATAAGAAGTATCTTTAAACATGTTAAAGAACTCAGTATCATTTTGAGAGTTTTTTTGATTTTGACGGTTTGATTGATTTCCGTCGGGAAAATATGCTTGAAATATCTCGTCTTGAACTTGAACAGCTAGACTGTTAAACTCCGCTGGAGTAACATATCCTCTTTGTTCTTTGTTTAATATGTACAAGACTGTTGTATATACTGTGTTTATATTTACCGCCATTATTTTTTTATTTTAAATACTATAAAGGCGACGTTAAGCCGCCTTATAATAGTATCACTTGTTTTTATAGTTTTTTATCTATAGATTTATAGATTTCTACACCTTCGTCAGTTTTTAAGAAAGCCGCGAATGCAGAGTATGGATTTTCATCAAATGGTACATTCATTAATTTTCTATTATTTGACCCCCATGTAAAAGATCTTTGGTCATGAGATAATTTAATTATCCCTGATTCCGAAGCTCTAACTGCAAAGTTTCTTAACTGTACATTTTCATCATTAGCTAAACTTATAAATAGAGCTGGATTTTCTCTAGCAAATAACAATAGATCTCTTTTTAATTCTTTAGAGCTCATTGATGTTACTTGTGATCCTTTCTCAGTTCTTAATATAGCTTCAGCATGATCTACATCTAAATTTCTTGCTGCGTTTAAAGCATCTATTTGAAGATCTAAAACATCTAACTCATCTTCAGCAACTGCAATCTCATTATGCTCATCGTATAATTTATTTTTTAAAGGATGATATAAAGAAAGAAGTTTCTGTAAGTTTTGTGATGATTTAGGAACGGCTAATACGCCATCTTTAAATGTAATATGTCCCATCGTGCATTCACCTTTTTGTTCATCTACAAGAGGCGAGTCTTGATTGGTTGCATATTTTAATTCTCTTTGTTTACCACTTTTTTCATCAAAGTAAAGTAATGCATGCTTTCTAGTATGCTTACCAGGTATTGTTAACGTTAAAGGTGTTTTACCTCCTGTTAAATAATACATTCTATCTTTGATTTCCCAACTTGGTTTTGGTGCTACTTTTGTAGCTACCGGCTGAGGTGCAACCTCAATAGTTTCTGCTTTAGCTTGTTTAGCCATAATATAATAAAATTAAATAGTTTATAAAAATAATTACCCCTGCCCGAAGACAGGGATAGTTATTATAATTGAATCAATTAGATTCCTTTGAATAATACAAAGTTGTTAGCAGCTTGAGTTACTAAACATCTTTCAGATAGGAAGTTAACTTCCATTGCATCTAAAGTAGACGTGTAAGCTCCGCCAGCAGAACCAGTTAACCAAGATTTCATTCTTCTATCATCACCTTGTGAAGCTCTATATCTTACGTGTAAGAAAGGTCTTCTGATGTTAGTTCCTAAAATTTGATCGTATACTGTTGAAGTTCCAGCAGGTACTAATACACCTTCAATTGAATTAACTCCAACGATTGCGCCTCTTGTAGAAGCATCGTTTAAGTATTTCCAATCAGTTTTGTAAAAGTCATAAGAACCTCTTCTGAATCCAGAGAACCCTAAGTTAAGAGCCATTTCTTCAGAATTTTCAAATAAACCGAAAGCAGTTCCTCCAGCAAATCCGCCAGATATAGAAGCTAACATATCGTCAAAATCAAGAGATGTTTGTCTCTGTAAGAATAACATGTTTTCTTCAATTGCTCCCTGAGTATCTAAATTCTTAAGAATTGAATCAAAATCATCAAGTCCAGCAGCAGCAGTAAATCCTACTTCTACATTTCCTCTAGCTTCAATAGCAGCAAATAAACCTTGAGTACCTGGTAAAACACCTGTAGTGTAACCAGCAACAGCAGTTGCGTTCAAGTTTAATTCACCTTCTACCATACTCATCTCTAAGTAATCTTCAAAACGTAATCTTGTTTCAGACTCAGCTTTTAAGTACCATAAGAATCCAGATGATCCGTCTTCAGTAGCAACTTCAACCCAACCAATTTGTGCCATATCAGATCCAGTAACAACGTACTGATCTCTTATGATCACTGGTGAGTTAGAAAATTGTGTGAAAGATGGAGTAGCGGATACTCTTACAGCAGAGTTACCTACACCAGCAGCAGTTGTAGTAGTTCCTTTTGTATAATCAGAACCATAAACAAATACTTTGATACCACCAAGAGCATTAGCAGCAGTAATAGTCATTCCTTGCGCAATAAAAGTTGCGTTAGCAAATGATCTTACAGTAATTTGAGCACTACCAGCACCACCGACACCAGTTGCACCAGCTACAGTTGCTATAACAATACCTTTAGCTTCAGCTCCTGAAACAGGATCTAGCATAACTACAGTATCATTAACAGATATAACGTTGATAGCAGTTGCACCGCCACCTAATGTCACGACAGAACTGTTAGCAGCACCACCACCTTGATCGGCAGCAACACCACAGTTATCGTAAGATATGTGTAATCTGTTTTGTTCCGACCAAATTACTTGATCAGACGTCATTGGCATTTCAGCGCCAACCATTCTTAAGAAGCCAGATAGCGTTCTGTTTCCATAACGTTCTACTTCTTGTTCATAAATTTCTGGTAAATATTGTTGCGCAAAGTTTCCTCCTGCTGCCCCGTCAAATACTAAGTAATTTCCTGGGTTAGGAGTTTGAATTGGCGAAGGTACAATACCACCAAATTGTGGATTTAAAGACATAATTTTTAAATTTTTTAGTTAAATTTTCTTGTTTTAATTTTTAATTGTTTAGAATCAGCACCGCTTATTGCTTTAACTTTCATTCCGTTAACAAATACATCGCCTTGAGTTTTTCTCGCTTGAGATTCACTTAAGTTTTTTGAATTGTTTACGACTTCTTTTACTGCATCAGCTTTCCCTTGCTCATAAAAATGAGAAGCGATCTTATCTACGTTGTCAGCAGCGTATATAGCTTTGTGATAACCACTTGGATCATTAACGTTACCATCTGAGTCTAGGAACTTCCCGACAAGGTTGTTAATGTTTGATTGGTTTTCAGCAATTTTGTCACGATTTTGTATGTTGTACTTATATCTTTTATCACCAACTTTAATATCAAAACCTTTGAAATCGTCGTTAAATAAATCTTTAGTACTTTGTTTAAATAAATCATGCTTTTGTTCAGCTAGCTCCTGATCTTTGTTGTAGCGATTGAAAAAGTCTGTAGCTTTTTGTTGATCTTGAGTTATACCAGGTCTCAACTTGATTTCCTCGTAGTATTTAACTTTTAGATCTTCTAAATGCTCTTTTGCTTTTGCAACCTCTTCTTTTTTAGCGAGTTTCTTTTTGCGGACATCACGCTCTTCGTCCAAGTCTTCATCAAAGTCGAAATTGTCTTCCATGATAAATCCTATTTCTTCCTCGTTTAAATGAGGTTTAGCTTTTTTATAGTACTCTTTTAATAGAGCATCTTCATTAACGTTTGAATAATCAGCGTTAAGTCTTGTGTAATCTTCAATAGTACCACCAGTTTCTTCCATGAAGTTAACTAGTTTTTCAATGTTTTCTGGTAATTGTTTACCTAAAACTTTTTCATCACGTAAAGCTTCTTTTACTTCTTTAGTAACTTGCTTTACTTCTTCCTCAGCTATTTCGGTAATCGCAGAAAACCCTTCAGTAGTCTCGTTGGACTCTTGTACAGGTTCTCCCACCGTTGTGCTATCTCCGGGTGTTTCAACCACAGATACTTTCGTTGTTTCTCCGATTTGAATGGCATTATCTTCTTGTTTTTCTAGAGCTTCCTTAGGAACAGTCACCTTTATAAGATCTGGTGGTAGTTCAACTAAAGGTTCTTTGATACTAACTTTGTGTATCTCTTGCTCTTTGTTACCTAATTTTCTAGGTGTTTTCTTTTTAGACTTTATTTTAAAGTCTCCTTCCTGCTTAACAGGTTCATTTGTTGTTTCTGACATAATATAATAAAATTAAATAATTAAAAATTTACGCAAAAGCTTCCATGTTCATGCCGTCTTGATTATTAAAATCAATTGGACCTTCGTCATTTTGTCTCTGCGCGATCATCTTACTCTGTTGTGTAGCTTCTTGTTTACTACTTTTTTCTTTACGACCTTGTATTTCAGCTTCTTTTTCTTTAGTAGCTTTTAGATCTAATTGCTTAAGCTCCATATCAAATTTATGTTGCAGCTGCATTTCTTGTTGTTTAAGTGACCAAGCTGTATTCATTTGAGATATCTCCATTTGAGATTTAGCTTGTTCAAGTTGAACTTGTGATCCAGATATAGCTTCTTGTTTTTGTACTTCTGCCATAGCAGTTTCTTTAGCCGCATCAGATTGAGCTTGGCCTTGAGCAGCTATATTAGCTTGTTGATTAGCTTGATCTTGCTTACCTTTAGCTTTACGCTTTATCTTAAGCATTTGATTAGCTAGTTTAAGATTTTTTATTTGTCTTAAATCTATAGCATCTTCTAAGTCTATACCTTGAGCTTGCAAAGCTACTTGTATGTTTTGTTCTAATTGAGCTTGTTCTTCTTCGTCTGGTTCTAATTCTAAGAATATACCAAAGTCATGAAGATTTAAACTACTAACTTCCATCAATGTGTTTACATTGTAATTAGATATAGAATTCTTTAAAGATGCAGCAGTTAATGGAAATTGTAATGCATCAGCTATTTTTAAAGCTATATTTTCAGCAACCATAAGAGTTAAGTATAAACTAGACTGCTTTATATGTCTAGTAGCTACATTGGATGCGTTAGCAGCCATCTTTTGTAATCCTACTAAAGTTTGTTTATCTGGTGTAGTTCCGTCACGAGCTTCATTAAGTCCTGTTACGTCTCTTATCATTTGTAAGTAATATTGATAAGTTTGTATTAAAGCTTGTATTTTAGCTTGCCCACTAGAACTATTAAGTTCTTGTATTGGTATTTTACCGGCATTCATATCACCGTCTTGCGTAAGTGATCTACCTACTATAGAACCTGTTTGGAAATACATGTTTAATGCTTCGGCAGGATTATAATTTGTACCATTACCTAAGTCAACTTCTGCTAAACCATCCATATCTAAATAAACACCATCTGGAACCATTCTAGATAACACCTGTTGTAGTTTAAGATGCGTCAACTGTATCATGTCAGCAAAACCAACACACTTACTTACAAGTGATTCTATTCTACCTTTATATATTCTAGGTGCGCATAAATTATAGTTCATTCTAACCTTAGTAGTATCAGCGTAAGGTCTAGACATGTTTTCAGCTAACTCCCATTTTAATAATGTATCTGTACCTAAAACCTTAGCTCCTGTGTATAATACTTCAATTGATCTTGACACTCTTTCAAAGTTGTCACTTTCTGGTGGATTAAATGAATCATCTTTTATTAAAGCTTTCATTAATCCTTGCTCGGTTTGTTTTATTTTAAATACTTGATTAGAATAAGTTTTGTAATCAAAGTATAAAACTTGAACAGTGTTCTCATCATAATCTCCCCAACCAGTAACATAAGCTCTGTTACCTGGCATTGATTGTATTCTTTTTAATTCTGTTTCACTAATGTCTGGAAACTCTTTCTTAAGTTCAGGTATAGTTATAGCTTTTAATTCACCAACATAATATATGTCTTCAAAGTTTGGATCTTCAGTATAAGAATAAACCATATAAGCTGGATCAACATAGTCAATAGTAACACCTTCAGCGGTATTAAAATTAGTTCTTGTTGCAGCAATACCACAAACAGTTAAGTCCATGTTTAATCTACGTCTTATAAGATCAAATTTATTTTGAGCCATAACAGAAGCTATAGCCTCTTCTTCAGCAATCTCAATTGATTGTTTATAGCTTAATTGCATATGAAGTTCTAATTCTTCAGATGACTCTGGTAATGTAGCTGGATTAGGTGATTGATATAAATCTAAGCCTAAGACATCTTTTAAGTTGTCTAAATATTCTTTAGCTATCATATCTTCTTGCAACTTAGAAGCGTACTCTGTTCTTTTCTTTATTGATTCAGGATCTTGAGCGTAAGCTTTTATATCGTAACTTTTTGATGATATACCGTTAACAACTATATCTACAAACTTAGATAAAATAGGTACTGGCTTCCAGTCTAAATTAAGATAAGACAAATCGCCATTAATAGACAACTCATCTTTGTATTTTTGTATACTTTGTTCACCACGTGCGTATAATCTTAATTGGTTAAAATTATTCCAATTAGTTAAGTATCTATTACCACTGCTTCTTCCTTGACGGAACCACTCGTATTCAATAGCCATCGCAACTTGACTTCCGTACTCTTCACTTGCTTTTTCAGCATCACTCACTACTTGACTAGGGAAAGCACTATTGGTGTTAGTATATATATTCATTTAAATAATTTTTGATGTAGTTCCTTTGTTATCGTATTTTTTTATACCTAAATCAACCGCTTTTAATTCCAGTTTATTAACAGGTGCATATCTATGTTTATTACAAGCCATAAGCGCAAGTCCGGAACTAATAGAAGCATCATGTGTTGTTCTATTATTTATATTAAAATGAGCCCAGTCTTCTAATGTTCTTTGAAAATACACATCACCATAACCAGTTTCTTTTAAACCAACGTAAGTTTCTATGTATGTTTCAATAGCTGACGCATGAGCTTGTTTTATATCTTCACTAGAGTTAGGTATTCCACCAATCTCTCTTTCTGTAACCGATAGTTTGTTTCTTTTTTTATCTGGCCTATTCATTGCATAACCTCTATAACCTCTACGTTTGAAATAATAAAGTAATCTAGGTTTATTATTTTCTGCTAGTATTGGCATACCATAAAACACGCAAGCCATTAATACATCTTCAAAGAATATCTCAGCAGTTTGTGGACGAGCGATATATTCTAGAAAGAAATGATTAGGTGGAACTTCTTCCATACTAAATTTTGTTAAGCCGTGTAAAGATCCGTTAGAACCTCTTTTATCAACTGTACCTGATATATCATATGGATCACATCCAAAAGCACCACAATGCTCGTTACCTGGATAATTAACTCCATTTTTTATATATCTTTTGTTTTGTAAATTTGCTGGTGGTACCCAGGTTATATAGAATCTACCATTTTTATTTGGCATAAATATAACTCTAGTATCTTTCTCTGCATTTTCCCATTGAAAATTACCTTGAGTAACTCTTTTAATGTTGCTTACATCTTCATTATAATCTATCTGTTGATATATTTTAGTTAGATTAAATAAAGACATTTTAGATTCATCTCTGAAAGCATGTTTAGTTGTACGTGGAAACTGTCTGTAAAACTCATTTAAACCATCCTGATCTTCCTTAAGACCTTCTACTTCATTGTTCCAGTATTCTAATACTCCTATTTTAATAGGTAATCCGTGAGGTCCTTGTACTTGTTTTTTAGGTGTGTCGAAGACAGGAAATCCGTAAGAATCAATGTATCCTTCGTAATTCCATTCCATAGGAATGAACAAAGAATAGAGTCCCGAACTTGTTTGTCCATTCGCATTTCTTTTGTTGACGTTTGAGTCATCGTATAATCTTTTAAAGTTTCTACCACCTTTATCTAAAGCATTTGATGTTGATCCCATCATACACTTTCCTATAATTCTTGATCCTAGTCTAAGGGTGGTTTTCGTGACACGCCAATTGTTGAGGATGTTGTTCGGGCGTTCCCATTTCCCCGATTCATCGTGGACGAGGAGCTTGAGTTTCTCCCCATCGTAGGCGTTATCGCCCGTGTTCTTCCAGTCGATGGTCGTGTCCAACCCGGCGAGATCTTCGGCTTTGTCGGTTGAGGTAATACTTCTTCTGGTAAACTTGCTGGCTGGGACTCTGTAGGCCAACTCGGTCTTTGGACGGTCCATTCCGTCCTGGATGGGCTTGAAAAAGAATGGGTAATTAACGGATATCGGTACCACCTTATCCGTGAACATCTTCTTAGCATCGGCGCCAGATTTGGACAAAATCCCAAAACGTGCGTCGGTTGATATGGTCGCCATGTTGACACACTCCCCTGATGCCATAAACGAGAAACCCGAGCGTCTGTTCTTGAGATAGCACATACCATAACACCTGGCATCTGCATATACTGCGGCCCAGAATATGAAAAATATACGGTTGGCCTCTCGAAAGTCTGGTTGCCCAACATCAATCTTGGACCACTGCAGGTACATATAGTGAGTGCCAGTAAGATAAGTAGGCTTACCTTTGTTAATATACCAGAAACCTTCTTCACGCCTTTTAAATTCTTTGTCGATGTAGTCATACCATTGTTCTTTAAAGTCCTCAGGATATTCTCTCCAGTCGAACACAGTTTTTATTTTCTTTAATTGTTTAGGATATTCAAATAAATTCCATTTGTCATTATCAAAAACATGAACATTGTCTTCTTTTGGTAAAGCTATTTTTAGGTTTTGTATTTCATATATATCACCTATCTCTCCACTTCTAGATATGACAACCATATCATGGTCTTCATTGTATCCGTATTCCCATTTCTTATACCTATTCATTCGTTTAAGAACTTTAGGTTTAACATGGTCTTTTAATATTCTATATAGATCTTGTTTATACATTATCTAGATCTTCCTTCAGCAAAGCCACGAAACGTAGTTTCTTTTTTGACTTCTTTTGGTTTTTCATCTAATAGATCTTGCTCTTGATTAATACGATTAAGTATTTCAAAAGCATCGAATATAGCTAATTTTTTTGTTGCAGCTGCGTTTTTTAAACGATCAGCTGATATATCATCATCTGAATCTACAATAGGTTCTTTAGCAACCTTAATTAATTCTTCCACCGCTACTTGCCCAGCTAGGATTATATTTTTCTTCGTCTCCTTTGTGTTCATACTTAATTACAATATCATTTGATTTCATACAATAAAGTCTTTGTCCATCAACTAAAAATTCCCATTCACCATTAGGTGTGTAACCTACTAGGTCACCAGGATGTATTTTAAGCTTGTTTAAGGAGCTATTGCCATATTTTAATATACCAATAAGACTACGTTCTTTATCTAACGTTAGATCTTCATTATCTTTTATAGGTTGAATAAAACATCTGTCACCAAATGAGTGCCAACCTTCTGAATTTTTATATAAATATATTTGATCTATAGCGCAGAAATGTAAATCATCTTTAAACCAAGATCTACTTTTCTTCTTTTCGCCTCTCATGTCGTAAAATATTCTAAATACATTTTGATGTATAATAACAATATCACCAATTTTTATATTAGATTTAAAAGCTATAGGTAATTTAATTACCTTAGCTAATCTATTTACAAACTTAAAGTCTTCTATTTTAGTGTTTATGACTAGTGTTTTGTCACCTACTTTAATAGTATTGCTATATTTTTCACCTAACGGCTCAACAATAAAATCATATATACTATTCATATTAATATTCTAGATCATACTCAACGGATATAGCCATGTTAGAGTTAAACTTTTTCCATGGCAATACCTCGTTGTTTTTTTTAATATGTATATTATAAGACTTGTCTGAATCATTAAAGAGTATATGAGATATTTTATGACCACCATACACTTCTTGACCTACAGCATAATGCATAGCATCATTTTTGTAGTCAGATCCAATACTGATCTTTCTAATATTACTTTTAGACATCTTACTTAGCGTCAGCAGTTGATACTTCTTCTACAATATCTTCGTAAGTTCCGTCACTTAAATTAATGTTAATCTGACCGTACTCTTCTTCAAGCTCTTTTTTAGTAGCTTCAACTTCTTTACTTATACTTTCAACTTCTTTTAACACATTACTTTTTTGTGTCTCAAGAACTCCAATAGTTCTAAGTACTTCGTTTAATTTACCTTGTTGTTCTTGCAATAATTTTAATTGCTCGTCTGTAATCTTTGTTGTTAATTCTTTTACTTTACTCATTTTGATTTAATTTAATTGTTAATATATGTTCTTATTTATATAGTCACCTATATATTAGTTATTTACTATGAAACTGATGATTCTCTACCCGCTACTAAAGCTCCAGCCGTAGTTGCAGTAGCGCCTGCGCCAGCTAATACGTAATCTACGTATACCGGAAGTACGTCGCCAGCTTGTAATCCTGTGAATAAAACTCCATCACTAACTACTGGTGCTAAACCTCTAACCATATCAACTCTAAAAGTAGCATTTTCACCACTACCTGCTTGATCTATAGTTATAATATCTCCTATTGCATATCCTTCGCCACCTGCAGTAATTTCTTCAATGCCTGTTACTGCTCCGTTCGGTGCTGAAGATAAAGTCATAGTACCGTTAATACCGTCGCCTGAAACAAATGTTAATACATCGTTAATCGCATAACCTTGTCCACCTCTTGTTATTGTAAAAGCAGTTATCCCGCCAGTTCCATTAACGCCAGTAATAATTCCTATTAAACCTGAAGAACCAGCCGTGCCTCCTGTTGTTGTAAAAGCAACTGGAGCTCCAACTGTGCCAGTGTATCCAGTTCCTAAAGCTGTTGCGCTTGTTCCTGGTACAGGTACATTGCCTATAGCTATACTTACAGTTAATCCTGAAGAAACTTTAGGTCCAATTGAAGTAGGTACAATACTAGTACGAGTTGTTCCAATAGCAGCACCTACATAATATCCACTACCATTAGTTAATTGTGTTAATACTGTAACTGTATCAATGAGTCCTGTTTTACCGTTAGGTATTACGTTTATATTTCCAGCAGTTCCTACTTGTATAAGAGATCCTCTAAGATTTGTTCCTAATGTCCCAGTTTGGTTCATAAATTCCCAAGCCGGTAACATATTTATCGTGTCAGTTGCCGTTATAGCTAGTGCTCTACTAAAATTATTTGCCATTTTTTTTTAATTTTTACTTATTGTTTTATATTTTTCAACTCCACGTGATCCAAAATAGGCTACGTAGACTGTGGTTACTAAAGTTTTTAGTAAACCTATCCATTCTTGTTCTACTGTAAAAGATATTTCATGATGACTATCAACCCATATAAAAGCTATAGTCATTACAGATAAAAATATTAAGCACAGTGGTCGAGTGTTTTTAGAAAGCCATGAATCGGATTTCATATCGCTCTCCCAGCGTTTTGTTGTTTCTCTCATCTCTGTCATATCTTGTTCTAATAACATCAATGCTTTTTCTTTAAACTCTGTAGGTAGATCTTGATCTTTAGTTATTAAATTTTTAATTAAACTAAGAACTCCAGCATCTGGTAAAATATCACCTGCCATGTCTAATATATTAGGTGCAACTTGTTTTAGAAATTTACCTACTTTTGTTTGATTAAATTTTTTACTCATATTATGATCTTTTGTATGCTTCCGCTTCCCACGGAAGATCTTTGGCACCTTCAGCCATTTCAGATCGGGAATACTTCTTACCCTTCCAATAAACGTTTTCATTGTCGTAATCTAAGTCACCTCTTTCCATTTGTTCTAAATGAATTTTCTCGTGTGCAACTACATCGTCTACTTGTGATGGATCTAAGTCTTTGTTTAAAACTATAGAACCATTATTGTTAGCTTTACCCATTACTCCGTCCTCCATATCTATATTATATATAGGTGTGTTGTCTACTAAATATGGTGCGCCAGGTAGTTTAAAAGCCATGTGTTATAATTTATATGGTAATATTTTGTTTAAAGCATCCCTACGATGTTTGCAACCGCAGGGAATGTTTAAACCTTTTGATACATTATCAACTAATCCTTTGATTCCAGTGTGTCTTGTAAATTTCTCTACAGTATCTCCGAAACCTTTAGATTTGTTCATTAGCTTATTACAAATGTTTTGAAATATAATATGTTACCGAAAGCGTAAGGTGCATTAACTGCTGCATCTTGTGGTAATGTTGCAGTAGATTTTACTCCACCTGGATTAGCTGTGATAGCTTTGTTAATTGCATCTTTAATTCTAGCTGCTGTTACTACTGCAGGTTGAGCTGTGCCAGTTTGATCTAGTGTTGAGCTACTTCCAACAGTTATAGTACATAAACTACTTCCTGCTATTCCGTTTAATTGAATACTAACTGTTGTTCTAGCTGTTGCTGCGTTTCCAGGCTGTGTTGTTGCTACAGATACTGAAACAATGCTTTCTGCTAATAATAAATTGTCACCATCCATTCCTGGAGTAGCTACTGGTGGATTTGCGTTTGTAAATCCTCCCGTTACCGGGAAATTGATAAATCTTGCCATTTTTTTTGTTTTAATTATTTGACGTGGTTATTGTTTTGAGTTTTATACAGTTCTCTACTGTTATTTTTTTCCTAAATGGTTTCCAGCTTTGTCATGTTTCATTTCTCCTCTATGAGCTCCTCCTTCAAACGTGTGTAAAGGTGATCCACCTCCAACTTTTCTAGCATGTTTTGACATCCATGATGAACCTCTTCCGCCACTAGCATCTTTAGCTACTGGGTTATCGCTCATTAAATTTGATCTTTCTTGTTTAACTGATTCCATATGAGGAACTGCGTCTCCATATTTTTTCATAGCTACGGCTTTATCACCGCTTCCTGTTCCTGGCATTGTGTTTGGCATAATTTTACTTTTTAAATTTTTTGTTATCGTATTTTAAGTCTCCAGCTAGTTTTGATATATGTTTCTCGTCAGCTGTCATACTAGAATCACTATGACCATGCTTGTTGTCGTAATCAACATCTTCTTTAAGATATGTCATATGAGCTTCGTCATCTTTTTTAGTTGCTTCATAATTAGAAGCTGTTACTTTTGAGTGCTTAGCGTTACCGCTATATTCACCATAATGTCCTTTAT